>ENA-OQKK01000040-OQKK01000040.1-human-gut-metagenome-genome-assembly--contig:-NODE-40-length-46957-cov-2.993508_pt1 | contig 46957 bp, 42 predicted proteins | sample MGYA00242648_ERZ504797 | MGnify/ENA primary metagenome ERZ504797 (study PRJEB26092, sample SAMD00036412) | human gut metagenome | host: Homo sapiens | study: EMG produced TPA metagenomics assembly of... | reverse complement strand
AAAGTATAGCATAAGGATACTTCTCCCATTTCTTTTCCAGATTGTCAAGTTCTGTGGCTGCAAACCTCTTTGTTGGGTGCATTATAGAATATTCTTCATATCTGCCGTAAAACTCTTTCTTATCTTTATAAACCACATAATTTACAGGAGTTTCTGATCTGAATGTACCACACAGATTTGAGTGGATGACTGAGGGAATATACTGCGGATAGTATCCGTAAATCCATTCAGATTGTCAGTACAGGTAATCAGGATATCCTGCACCCCACGGGCTTTTAAATCAGTCAGGACACCCATCCAGAAAGAAGAGCTTTCCGATTTGCCAACCCACATGCCAAGGACTTCCTTCAGACCGTTCTGTTTCAGTCCGACGCAAAGGTAAACGGTCTTGTTTATGATCTTACCGTTATCCCGTACCTTGAAGACAATACCATCCATCCAGACTATCAGGTAAACAGGATCAAGGGGACGGTTCTGCCACTCCTGGGCAGCCTGATTGACCTTGTTGGTAATGATGGAAATGGCAGATGTAGAGAGCTCTATTTCATAAATCTCACGCATCTCTTCCTCTATGTCAGAAACGCTCATTCCTTTGGCATATAGGGAGATAACGAGCTTTTCTATAGAAAGTCCACGGCTTTCATGTTTAGGCACTGCTATCGGCTCAAACTGGCCGTTACGGTCACGTGGAATAGAAATGACAGACTCTCCATGTTCGGTTTGGATTTTCTTCGGTATAACTGCCATTTCGGGAGTTGCCAGTGTTATTTCCTATCACAGAATTCTTTTCATATCCCAAATGGGCATCCATTTCACCTTCAAGCATCTTTTCCAATACTTGGGCATGCAACTGCTTCAGAAACTTGCTCACATCGGCTTCTGTCTTGAACTGACTGATAAACTTGCTTAAAACCTCATCAGGCACTACTTGATCTTTCTTTCATAAGCTTCTTCATTTTGCAAAATGTATAAATAAAAATACGAGACTCATTTCTGAATCCCGTATTTCCATTTACACAAATATTTTATAGTGCCATTAAAGAAGGCAACCTAATAAGCTGCCTTCCCTACCCTTTTATAATCCTCACCCCTATGCTTTACTTGAATTTTCCTATTTTGTTTTTTGTAAAGTCATATAAAATACCCATCTTTGCATTGCGTTACATATTTTGTTTAGTGTCGAGATTCCGACCGTTAAGCTACGGACAACATACATGCCCGTAGCTTCTTCATATACGGTTCGACCCCCGTGTTGTATGCTTAATGGCTACACTGTATCCCGACATTAAAGATATGTAACGCAACGGGAAAGCGGAACCGTTTTCTTTTTTCGCAGACTAACGCAATTGCATATGTCAAAATTAGCCCCAACTGCTCATCAACTATCTAAAAAGTTTATAGGCTATGGACACTATGAACTTACAATTTCTTCCTCTGAGGGCACAAAAACGATTGTCACAAGAAATATGGACTTGATAGAACGGCTAAACTCAGAGATAGACAAAGAAAAAGAGGAAGCGACTGCCGAAGCAATCGCTCTAGTTCTTGAATCCTCACTTTTAGATTATCTAAAATCTTTCTTATGGCTTCATCAGCATGTTTTCTCATAATTCTGACATAATTAAAAGATCGGTCTATTGGATTTCATGCTTTGGCCTATACAATACTCCAACGTTTCCAATGGTATACCCAGTTCAAAACCATGTTGGACAAAGGATTTCCGGGCTGAATAATATACGACATGCGATTCTACCTCCAGCCTCTCCCCTAACCTTATAATTTCTTTTGTTACATAGTTACGAAAATTAGGATAAGAATATTTATAACCAAAATCAAGCTTTTCCATTACGTCCCATCCATCTTTTGATAATCGGTTTTGCTTCCTCAGGAATAGTGAAGCTAATCTTCATATCACCTTTCTTTGTGTTTTTGGTATTTTTCTACGTACATATTCCATAATTTTCGCATCTTTGAAATTGTATTGCATCAAGTCCATCAGATTGATACCTCCTAGATAATACGAAAGCATGAACACATCCCTGGCAACACGCTGAGACTTCTCTTTTATCTCCGCATCCCTTATCTTCTTTACGTCAGCTACCGAGATATCACGCTCTTTGGGCATTCCTGCTGGTCTTTCATAATATTCAAAAGGATGCGTGTCATATGATACCTTCTTATCCCTTATTGCTTGATTGATTATTGCCTTCAAATGTGCCATGTGCATACCACAAGTAACAGGAGCCAGCCTTCGGACATTCTTTAGATAAATATCAAAGTCCTTTATGGTCCGGGGAGTAATTCCATCAAGCATTATATCATATTTGACAAACTCAATGAAGTAATCACTCGCCCTTTGATATAAGGAGGCAGTGGTCCTTCTCCCCTCTTTAATCAAATTCTGCATATAGTCAGCCGAAGCGACACTATAAGAGATGGCTCCCTGCTTTACCGAGGACAAGTATTCGACAAGTTGGGTACAAGTATAGGATGATGTGTTTATCTTATCCAAGGCATCCTGATATGAATTAAGTATTCCACGTAATTTAGCATTGACATGTGCGGCATCAGGAACACCTACCACCTGCCCTCCTTTAAAATTAGCAGTATTATCTATTTCAAATCGGGTAACGATGTATCTTGTTTCCTGTTTATTGACCAATTGCTATACGAATTCTGTGTTTGCCGTTTTTCAGCACCTTGGCCGGAACAACGGCAGCTTTAAGAGTTGTCATAATTGTTCTGGATTCGTTTTAGACAAGTTCTTTTTGCCAAAAGTGGCACAAACTGTCTTTTTTTTATCCAAAAACGAAAACTGGAGAAGCTTAAGAAAGCACAAACCCCTCTGAAACAGAGAGGTTTGTAAAGTGGAGCATGCGAGACTCGAACTCGCCACCTTTAGACTGCCAGTCTAACGCTCTAGCCAGATGAGCTAATACCCCGAGAAATAATAACGATGCAAAGATACATAGAAAATCAATAATACAAAGCTTTTGGGAAAGTTTTTTTCTCATGTAAACAAAAAATTTATTTGCCACTTTTACTCCAAAGAGTTACTGTTGCGTGAAATTGTTAACCAATAGCTGACCAAGTTTAATAGCATAACAAGCGGATAACCCCGATTTGTGACAAGTCGGAGCTATCTAAATCATAAGTTAAAAGTTATTATGAAAAATCATTGTTGTATCAATACTATACCCCATCGGCATAATAACAGTCACAATAGTTACACGAACACCAAAGGGATCCCCACAGAAAGCTTCATTGGGAATACGGTGTATTTAGCTATGAATAACAACTATATGTCAAGAATGGATAGGATCGGAAAAAAGTCATACTGAAGCATCTTAGTAAAAGAACAATCATCGTCCTATCAAGTGCTACCCGGCATTATCTATATCAGTCCGGCAAAAGCATGAAAGGAGAAATATACCGAATATCCTAGAAGAGAAAGAAATATTCATGTCCGCCAATAACAAATCCACCACAAATACAACCAAGGGTTGCTGCTATTAACGGCTACGTACCATTTCAATTACAGCACTGTATTTCATAATTCTATGATTGGCAAGGCAAAAAAAGATGTAAAAATTGCATTAAACCTCCTCTATCGGCTTGGACCAAACTTCCTCTTTCGTTTCTTTACACATTACGGAAATAGTTCCTCCAACAAAATCCTTCACATATCCTTTGCGTTCAGCCAACATATCTTCCGCCATTCTAATGGCCTTAGCCTTATCTTTCAATGAAAATCCTTTATTAGCAAAATCATTACCTTCTTTAAAATATATATCATAAGTTTCCATTGTATCACCTTTTTAAATTTGAGTGGCAAAGATAAAACCTACAATTATTATGCACAAGAGATTTCTTAATTATTTTTCGAATATTGTCAAGAAACAATTTAACTAAAAAAATTCCCGACTTATCACAAGCCGGGAATTCATGTAAAAGCACTATTATAAATATACTAACTATTGCAAAATTTTACCATCTTCACCTAAGAACAATGTCTGTTCATGAGCATCACTTGTCAACACATTAATTTTATAAATACGGCTTCCATCAATGCCATAGGCCATAAAAGCCTGCTTTATCATAGCACCTTCCAGTGCAAGCCTGTCCATCACAGCTTCCGGCACATCATTCATATAGATTTCCGAGAAAACCAACTTCTTAGATTGTTGAGGCTTTTCCACTACCGGAACCTCTACCGGAGCCGCTTGAGCAAAAGAAACAGACACGCCTAAAGTCATCACTAATACCAATGTTACTAATACCTTTTTCATAATTACTTTATTTTTATTCATTTTTACCGACAACAATAAAACAAGAAGCGTGCCACAAATCTGCTCATTTTAATATCTGACTAAAAAATACAGCCACATACATATACGCTTTTTCATTTCAGGAGTGTAGATTCCTGTTGACAACACCACAAAAAGTGTGGAAAAAATCCACAAAATCAGGTTTTATACCGGCGAACAAAAAGTATAGCCAAGTGTTTTATCAACCTCATCAAAACATTTAAATACCATGAAGAAGAGATGTTATTCTATATGTATAATATTATGGGTACTGATCACCACCTTGTCTGCTACCTCTCCCACTACATTTCATATAGCACTGAAAAAGATATATCCACATGCCACGAACGTAAGCTGGAGCCAACAAGGGAATTTATTATGTGGCCTCTTTTACCAAAATGGTTTTGAAAAAGAAGTATGGATGAACGGTAATGCCCAATGGGTAATGACTAATACCGATTTACAAACTACAGATCAACTGACACCTAACGTATATAATGATTTTACATTGAGTCCATACGCCATGTGGACTGCCACCAATGTAAATCTCATAGAATTTCCTAAACGAACCACTCTGTACGTAATTACTGTTAACCTAAACAATTCGTCGGCCACCAAACAATTATTCTACACACTGAATGGCAGGCTATTGCAAACACGTGACGTCAGTTATATCAACCCTACATTATCCCCCGGAATCTTTGAATTCTAATACTATTATGACTGAACAAATAACATTTCCGGAAAAGGGACACATCAACAATTGGCAAACGATTATAAACTAGCATTTTAAAGTAAAATAATAAAAGAATCTACATTTTCAGGGCGTTAAATTAATGTAAAAAACTGTTTCATTTCCCATCCCCCTTACCTCATTTTACTACTTTTGCGCACACTCAGCCTATAAATGTGCAAAAGTTATCATGGAACTAGAACAGAGTTTTATTGCTCTTATCGAGCAAAGTATAAAAACAAATTGGTATTTAAACGCTCTTACAGACTATAAAGGCATCACATTACAATACAGAGATGTGGCCCGTAAAATAGAGAAAATACATATCTTGCTGGAAAATGCCGGCATTGAGAAGGGAGATAAAATAGCCATCTGCGGGCGTAATAGCGCTCATTGGACAGTAACTTACCTTGCCGTCATCACCTATGGTGCCGTAGTAGTACCTATCCTACATGAATTCAAAGCCGATCAGGTACACAATATTGTAAACCACTCTGAAGCCCGCCTGTTGTTCGTAGGCGATCAGATATGGGAGAACTTGAATGAAGCAGCCATGCCTCATTTGGAAGGTATCATAGAATTGAAAGATTTCGGTGTACCCGTATCCCGTTCGGAAAAACTGGCTTATGCCCGCGACCATCTGAATGAGATATTCGGGCACAAATTCCCTTGCAGATTTCGTCCCGATGATATTTCTTATGAAAAAGAAAAATCAGAAGACCTGGCCATCATTAATTACACTTCAGGTACTACCGGATATTCCAAAGGCGTAATGCTGCCTTATCGTAGCATACTCTCCAACGTGCTCTACTGTAAAGAAAAAATAGGTCTGAAAGCAGGTGACAGCGTCGTATCCATGTTACCTTTGGGACACGTATTCGGCATGACTTTCGATTTTCTTTACGGTTTCACAGCAGGCGCCCATCTATGGTTTCTTACCCGCATGCCATCGCCCAAAATCATAGCCGAATCATTTGCGGAAATCCGCCCGCGCGTCATAGCCTGCGTGCCACTGATTGTGGAAAAAATATTCAAGAAAAATATTCTTCCCAAGGTAGACAACAAATTAGGTAAACTGCTATTACATGTTCCCATCATCAGCGATAAGATAAAAGAACTTATCAAGCAGAAGGCGATGGAAGTTTTCGGCGGAAATTTCATCGAAATCATCATCGGAGGGGCTCCTTTCAATGCCGAAGTGGAAGCCTTTCTAAAAATGATAGATTTCCCATACACCATTGCATACGGAATGACTGAATGTGGTCCCATCATCTGCCATAGTCATTGGACAGAACTGAAACTGGCATCTTGCGGAAAAGTTGCCGCACGTATGGAAGCCAAGGTACTGTCTCCTAACCCATCAGCCATTGCAGGTGAACTGGTATGCCGTGGAGCCAACCTGATGTTGGGCTATTATAAGAACGAGGAAGCGACACGGCAAGTCATTGATACTGAAGGATGGTTGCATACAGGCGATATGGCGACAATAGACGAAGACGGAAATGTTTTTATCAAAGGACGTTGCAAAAACCTGTTACTCACTTCTTCCGGACAAAACATTTATCCGGAAGAAATAGAGTCCAAGCTAAACAATATGCCATACGTGTCAGAGTCACTGATTATTCTGCAACAAGACAAACTGGTGGGCCTAATCTATCCGGATTCCGATGATGCTTTTGCTCACGGCTTGAGCCAATCAGACCTTGTACGGGTAATGGAAGAAAACCGCCTTGAACTGAACAAACAATTACCGGCATTTTCCCAAATAGCCCGCTTCAAACTATATCCTGAGGAATTTGAAAAAACAGCCAAGAAAAGTATCAAGCGCTTCTTGTACCAAGATATAAAAGAATAAATCAAAAAAAGCTCTCTTCATAATATGAAGATGTATCAAAAGTAAAATGGCGTATCATTTTGCCAGTAGGGGCAAGGTTCGCTCGCCCAAAAATGGTTTGCTTATGCATTTGGGCAGGCAAACCCTGCCCCTACAGTTGACAACATGATAACACAATCGGACTTTTAATCCCTCCGCCCCGTATGTATAAATCCACACATACGGTATAACTACAAAAGTTCAGATAATTCGTTCTGCAAACGTCCTGCCACTTCTTCCATAGGCACTTCGCACCCCAATTCTTTCTGTAATGAAGTAACCCCTTTATCCATGAATCCGCAAGGATGGATATAACTGAAATAGCGCAAATCCGTATTTACATTCAGCGCCAATCCATGCATTGTCACAAAATGACTGCTTCTCACTCCTATTGCACAAATTTTCCGTTCCTGCGGAGTTCCCGCGGCCATCCATACTCCGGTCGCTCCCTTCACTCGCCCGGTCTCAATGCCATAAGATGCGCAGACCCTGATCACCGCTTCTTCCAACACATGAATATATTCCTTCAACCCCAAATGATAATCCTCCAAATTCAAGATAGGATAACAAACCAATTGTCCGGGACCATGATAAGTAATATCCCCTCCTCGATCAATATGATAAAGGGTGGCACCAATCATCTTCAATTGTGCCTCCCCCAGCAGCATATTCGTTTCCTTTCCACTCTTGCCTAATGTATAGACATGCGGATGTTCTACAAAAATAATTCTATTCTCATACGTTTTTCCCACTTGTTTAGCTTCCACCATGGCATTAAACAACTCCGTCTGCCGTTTCCAAGCCTCAGAATAGGGAACTAATCCCCAATTTTCAATTTTCATGATACCTCCCAGTTTTAAATGTAAAATAGGATAGGGTTCGCCCGATGCGTCTTTTGCATCCCTGCCAATAACCCGAAATCCAAAATGGCCATAAAAGCCGGACGCTTTCTTATTTTGTTCGTTTACATCGACATAACGTACATGGCAATGCTCCAAAGCATAACGCATCAATTGTTTCCCTATTCCCGTACCTATGGCACGCGGATGAACAAAAAGCATTTCAAGCATAGTCCCATTAATACCCATGAATCCTTCTATACCAGCATTGTCACGAATCATGTAAAGCGGCATACTATGAAGATAAACACTCCATACCAGTGGCTTTAACTTCTGAATATATGCTTCAGGTATGAAATGATAAGTAGCACGCACCGAAGCTTCCCATAAACAGGTCAATTCATCAAAGTCATCGGGCGTAGGTTTAATTATTTGATACATATTACTTTTTTCTGCAAAGGTGGGATAATTATTGTATATTTGCAACCCCAATCAAAAGAAAGAATATGTTGCCGTACATCAATGATTTTCCAATAGAATTCCGCGACTATATCGCAAGTGAAATTATCCCACGATACGCTGGTTTTGACAAAGCACATCGTGTAGATCATGTATTGAAAGTTATAGCAGAAAGCCTCAATTTGTCTCAATATTATGATGTGAGCCGCATGATGGTGTATGTTATTGCCTCTTACCATGACCTGGGACTCTGTGAGGGACGGGAGTTCCACCATCTCATTTCAGGAAAAATACTATGGGCAGACCAGAAGTTAAGGCAATGGTTCCCTGAAGAACATATTTTGATTATGAAAGAGGCTGTAGAAGATCACCGTGCATCCAACAAGCATGTTCCCCGTAGCATTTATGGCAAAATTGTAGCGGAGGCCGACCGCATTATTGATCCGGACATCACCTTGAGACGGACGGTACAATATGGTCTTTCCAACTATCCCGAACTGGACAAAGAAAAACAATACATACGTTTTCTGACACATTTGAAAGAAAAATATGCTGAAGGTGGTTATTTAAGATTATGGATACCTCAATCAGCCAATGCTGCACATCTGCAGGAGTTGAGGCAACTGATAGCCGATGAGGAAGAACTTCATAAAGTATTTGAAAAGATCTATTCACAGGAAACAGAAACGATACAGAATTTAGAAAATATCCCTATATTTGTCCGGAACAAAAAAATAACAGTATATGAAAAAGCTGGTTCTATCCATTTCTATGTTTCTGATTGCCGCTACTACCTTTGCGCAGTCCGAAGTGGTAACAGATAGTATTCCGCCCATTTCATTGGATGGTTACAAGAATTTTAACGGATTTATGCTGGATATGGGTTCCATGATTATGGCCCCTCCCCCTCTGATAGCCCCGCAACTTTATTATCAGCCTTACAACAATAATGCAATTGCGAATTACAATGAAATATTCCGTCCCAATATGAATATCATTTATGACAGAGGGTCTTACAACCATGTATTTACCCCCATGTATCCGGGAATGGGAATCTATGGATTCGGAACAATGTCAATGCCTCCCACCTTACAAAGTGCAACCTTTAAATTGAAAAACGGATTACACATCACCACATACGGTGAATATGATGCCGACGGGAACAAAGTACGGAATCCAAGCGCATTGCCTTGGGAAAGAAATAATTTCAACGGAGCTTTCGAAATGAAATCGGAGAATGGGAACTTCGGAATACGAATAGAAGTACAAAGAGGAAGAAACAATCCTTTTTGAATTATAAACTAAAAGATAGAAAAATGAAAAGCAGCCATGCAAAACAAAATCTATGCACGGCTGCTTTTTTATTTATTTTAATTCAATCACAACTTTCTCCAATTCAGGCTCAAGCTGTTCAACACTACACTGACAGAACTACATGCCATGGCAGCACTGGCAATCATCGGGTTAAGCAAGATACCATACAATGGGAACAGAATACCTGCCGCCACCGGAATGCCTATCAAATTATAGATAAACGCCCAGAAAAGATTCTGATGGATCAAACGTACAGTTTTATGGGAAAGTTTAAAAGCTTTGGGTAACAACAACAAATCCGAAGTCATTAACGTAACCATCGCTACATCCATGGCAATATCCGTACCTTTACCCATTGCAATACTTACATCGGCACGTGCCAACGCCTGTGAGTCATTAATGCCGTCACCTACCATAGCTACGACTCTTCCTTCAGCTTGTAATTCTTTAATAACATTCTCCTTATCGACCGGCAAAGCATCCGAAATAAAACGATTCGCATCAATTTCTCCGGCCACATTCTGTGCAGTAAGATGACCGTCACCAGTCAACAACACAATGTACTTTCCACTCTCCTTCAATTGTTTGACCGCTTGTCTGGAAGTATCTTTTATTTTGTCACTAATGGCTATAACCGCCAGCAATGTATTTCCCTCGCCAAAATAAACCAGACTCTTGCCACTCTTCTCATAATCCTCCACCATCCCTTTCAACAAGTCGGAAATTCCCGCTCCAAAATCTTTCAGTAACCGATGGCTTCCTGCCCAAAAAGTTTTATTTCCACGGGTCACCACAATCCCCCGTCCTGTCCGACTCTCAAAAGAATCAATGAGTGCCGGCTTCTCACCTTCCTTTTTCAAAGCCTCGACAATAGCCAAAGCCAACGGATGTTCCGATTTCAATTCAGCAGCATACAGAATTCCCTTATGCTCGTTCTGCCATCCGGCATCATGCAACCATCCGGTCACCACAGGGCGCCCCTCAGTTACAGTACCCGTTTTATCAAGTACCACTGTATCCACTTTCCGCATCTGCTCCAAGGCTACCGCATCCTTTATCAAAATATGTGATTCGGCCCCTTTACCAATTCCTACCATCAATGCAGTGGGAGTAGCAAGTCCCAAAGCACACGGACAGGCAATAACCAAAACAGACACTGCTGAAAGCATAGCATAAGAAAAGTCATCCGCTCCACCTGCCACTATCCAAACAAGGAAAGTAAAAACAGCCACAGCAAGGACAACAGGAACAAAAACCGCCGTCACTTTATCCACAATACGCTGGACCGGAGCTTTAGACCCCTGTGCTTCCTGCACCATGCGGATAATCTGTGCCAACACCGTATTTTTCCCCACCTTTTGAGCAGTCATAGTAAATGCACCGTTCTGATTGATAGTGCCGGCCAGCACCTTATCACCCTGTTTTTTCTCTACAGGAATAGGTTCACCGCTTATCATGCTCTCATCTATAAAGGTGTTTCCTCCGACAATGACTCCATCCACCGGAATTTGCTCACCGGGACGGACGCTCACCTTATCGCCAACCTGAAGTTCGGCTATCAAGATATCCTCTTCCCTGCCGTCTTTCACCACACGGGCCGTCCGAGGCTGTAATCCCATCAGTTTACGAATAGCTGTGGAAGTTTTTCCTTTTGCTTTCTCTTCCATCAGCTTGCCAACCAATACGAAAGCTATTATAACAGTGGCAGCTTCATAATATACATGAGGTTCCAATCCGCGGCTGTACCAAAATTCGGGATAGAACGTATTAAACAAACTGAACAAAAATGCGATGGAGGTGCTAAGTGCCACCAACGTATCCATATTACTGGTACGCTGAAGCGTCTGTTTCCAGGCATTCATATAGAAAGAACGCCCCGAATATAAAATAACAGGAAGTGAAAGCAACAGCATCCACCAGTTTACTCCCGGAACATTCATCAGAAACATCCCCAAAACAGCTACCGGTAAAGCAAAAATCCAAGCAACGATAGTCTTCCGCTTCAACTGTCCGTAATAAGATTGCTCTGCTTCCTCCTGCTCCTGCACAGAGTTATCCTCATCTATTATCAAATCAAAACCTATTTTCATCACAGCCTCTTTCAGTTGTTGCGGAGACACAATATCCGGATTATAAGTCACCGCCAAAGTAGCCGCCGCCAAATTGACCGATGCATTTTCCACGCCTTCTTGCTTCCTTACAATCTTCTCCACGTTGCCGGCACATGCCGCACAATGCATTCCCGTAACGGGATATAGTTTTTTTGTCATATCGCTCATATTCATTTCTTTACTTATTTATTATAGCTTATCAACGGACAAATTTAGCAAAAAGTTCATGCAATCTTGTTGCAAACAGATAAATATATTTTCGCTTTTTAGATGGACATTTCACGAAGTTATTCTATATTTGTGGAGAAAGTTAGGATAAGTAATCCATGCAAATAAACAAAAAGTTATGAAAAAAAGAAATCTCGTATTGTCTGTTATGACAACTTGCCTTGTATCCTGCTTTTTATTATCGGGATGTAACGGACAAAAACAAATTGATAGTGAAACTGTAAAGACTGTAAAGGTGGAAGAACAAGCCCATTTACAAGATGACACAGTCTCTCCCGCCTGTAAGATTACTATTGATTATAGTTATTTAGCAGAATCTGATGCTGCGGATAGCATAGCACAACGCATCAACCGTACCATACAAGCCCACGTTTTGGGAAAAGAATATATCCGGATGAATCCGGAAGTTGCTGTAGATTCTTTTAAAAATACCTACATTAACAACTACCGCAAAGATGTGAACGAGTTCTATCAGGAAGATATAAAAAATGGAACTCCCAAAGACGAACTTCCCACATGGTACAATTATGAATACGGACTGACCACCCATTTCAGCGAAGGCAAAGAAGGCATTCTGAATTTCATTGCAGAAACTTTTGAATATACAGGCGGGGCACATCCCAACTCATGGAACAAATGGATGAACTTCGAAAAGAATACCGGCAAACTGCTTGCTTTGAAAGATGTATTTATGGCAGGATCGGAAAAACCGATGAGCGACATGTTGCTGGAAGAACTGATAACAGAGATGGCTACCCGTCTGGAAGACAGCTCCATCACCTCACTGGAAGGACTTCAGAATGCAGGCATCTTGAATTCTACCAATATGTACGTACCCGACAATTTCTTGTTAGAAAAGGAAAAAGTATCTTTCCTGTATAACAAATACGATATCGCTCCCTATGCTGTAGGAGTCATCACCCTTTCTTTGCCCTACACATCGGTAGAAAAATATATGATACATTAAATAACGATTTTAAGTATAGAATGGAATTAATACTGAAATATTTCCCTAACCTCAGCGAACAGCAGAAAACACAGTTTGCCGCATTGTATGATTTATATACGGATTGGAATAGCAAAATCAATGTAATCTCACGCAAGGATATCACTAATCTGTACGAACATCATGTATTGCACTCGCTAGGCATAGCCAAAGTGATAAACTTCACCCCTGATACCCAAATTATGGACTTGGGCACAGGGGGCGGTTTCCCGGGTATCCCTTTGGCCATCTTATTCCCTGAAGTCCAATTCCATCTGGTGGACAGTATCGGAAAGAAAGTGAAAGTAGCTACAGAAATAGCCAATGCTATCGGACTGAAGAATGTCACTTTCCGTCATTGCCGCGCCGAAGAAGAAAAAAGGAAATTCGACTTCGTGGTAAGTCGTGCTGTCATGCCTTTGGGCGATCTAATAAAAATTATCCGTAAAAACATCAGACAAGAACAGCATAACGCCCTGCCCAACGGGCTGATTTGTCTGAAAGGCGGAGAGTTGGATCAAGAAACAATGCCCGTGAAGCACAAAACAATGCTTTATGATCTGAAAAATGAATTCACGGAAGATTTTTTTTAAAACCAAGAAAGTGGTTTATGTAACCATCAGCGGTTTATAATTATAGATAAAAAAAACATGAAAATAAAGAAATTTGAATTCAATATGTTTCCGGTAAACTGCTACGTGCTATCGGACGAAACAAAGGAAGCCGTCATTATTGATGCCGGTTGCTTTTATGAAGAAGAAAAGCAAGCCTTAAAAAGATATATTGACAGCAATAGCCTGACAGTGAAACATTTGTTGAATACGCACCTCCATCTGGACCATATTTTCGGCAACCCATTCCTGTTGCAAGAATACGGGCTAAAAGCCGAAGCAAATCAAGCGGATGAATTTTGGCTGGAACAAGCACCGGCACAATCACGTATGTTTGGTTTCCAATTGCCCGAAGCACCCGTGCCATTAGGAAAATATATCTTTGATGGAGATATCATTACTTTCGGCAATACCCAACTGGAAGCTATCCATGTACCGGGTCATTCGCCGGGAAGCATTGTTTTTTACTGCAAAGAAGCCCACTGTATCTTCAGCGGTGATGTATTGTTCCAAGGAAGTATAGGACGTGCAGACCTTACAGGAGGTAACTTCGACGAACTTCGCGAGCATATATGCAGTCGTTTGTTTGTACTCCCCCCCGACACGGTAGTCTATCCCGGTCATGGAGACCCGACCACTGTGGGAGCAGAAAAAGCGAACAACCCTTTTTTCCGATAAGATAAAACTTAAAATTCAACTTATATACTACTACCATGAAAACAGATTTATTAGCAGACCGACATATCGGTATACAGGAAGAAGACCTTCCCGTTATGTTGGAAAAGATTGGCGTAAAGAGCCTTGATGAACTGATTAACAAAACAATTCCGTCCAAAATCCGTTTGAAAGAACCTCTGCCACTGGCTGCTCCCATGACGGAACGGGAGTTTGCAGAGCATATTACCGAACTAGCTTCACAAAACAAGATTTATACCTCTTATATAGGTATGGGTTGGTATGACAGTATTACTCCGGCGGTCATTCAACGCAATGTATTCGAGAATCCTGTGTGGTACACCTCGTACACTCCTTATCAAACCGAAGTTTCACAAGGACGTTTGGAAGCACTGATGAACTTCCAGACTGTCATATCCGACCTCACAGCCATGCCATTGGCAAACTGCTCATTGCTGGATGAATCTACCGCCGCTGCCGAAGCCGCCACCATGATGTATGGACTTCGCACCCGCGACCAACAAAAAAGCGGAGCCAACGTATTGTTTGTGGATGAAGAGATTTTCCCACAGAATCTGGCAGTCATCCAGACCCGCGCCCTTCCGCAAGGCATGAAGATCCAAGTAGGAAATTACAAGGAATTGGTATTTACTCCGGAAATCTTTGCCTGCATCCTTCAATACCCCAATGCCAGCGGTAGCGTGGAAGACTATCGTGAGTTTGTGGAAAAGGCACATGCCGCCCATTGTAAAGTAGCCGTGGATGCTGACATCATGAGTTTGGCATTGTTAGTTCCTCCCGGCGAATGGGGAGCAGACATCGTATTCGGAAGTACCCAGCGCCTGGGTATCCCCTTGTTCTACGGAGGTCCGTCCGCAGCCTACTTCGCTACACGTGACGAATATAAACGCAATATGCCGGGACGTATCATCGGCTGGTCTAAAGACAAATATGGCAAACTGGCCTACCGTATGGCTTTACAGACCCGTGAGCAACATATTAAACGCGAAAAAGCAACTTCCAACATCTGCACCGCACAGGCATTACTGGCTACAATGGCCGGCTTCTATGCCGTTTATCATGGGCAGGAAGGTATCAAAAATATAGCAAAACGCATTCATAGCATTACCACCTGGTTGAACAAAGCCCTAACCCGCTTGGGATATGTACAGCATAATGAATTATTCTTTGACACCCTGCGTTTCAGTCTGCCCGACCATGTTTCGGCTCAGAAGCTGCGTACCATCGCATTGAGTAAAGAAGTAAACCTCCGTTACTATGATAATGGCGATGTAGGTTTCAGCATTGATGAAACCACCGACCTGAAAGATGTAAACCTGTTACTTTCCATCTTCTCCATTGCTGCCGAAGAAACCGTTCAAGAAGTAACAGACATTCCCGAAGCATCCTCACTGAATCGTGAACTACGCCGCCGTACTTCCTTCCTCACCCATGAGGTATTCAACAAGTATCATACTGAAACCGAAATGATGCGTTATATCAAACGTTTGGAACGTAAAGATATCTCATTGGCACATTCCATGATTTCATTGGGTTCTTGTACCATGAAACTGAATGCCGCTTCGGAAATGCTCCCACTCAGCAACTTAGGCTGGATGGCTATACACCCGTTAGCACCTGAGGATCAAACAAAAGGCTATCAGACATTAATTAATAACTTAAGCGAGCAGTTGAAGGTTATTACCGGATTTGCAGGAGTCACTTTGCAACCTAATTCAGGTGCAGCAGGAGAGTATACAGGACTTCGTATCATCCGCGCTTATCTGGAAAGTATCGGACAGGGACACCGCAACAAGATATTAATTCCGGCATCAGCCCACGGTACGAATCCGGCTTCAGCCATTCAATGCGGATATACCACGGTGACTTGCGCCTGTGACGATAAAGGTAATGTAGACGTAGAAGATTTACGTGCAAAAGCAGAAGCCAACAAGGATGATCTGGCTGCATTATGATTACCTATCCGTCCACTCATGGTATCTTTGAACCGGAAATTGCAGAAATTTGTAAAATTATTCATAAATGCGGAGCACAGGTTTACATGGATGGTGCAAATATGAATGCACAGGTAGGTCTGACCAATCCGGGTACCATCGGGGCTGATGTATGCCATTTGAATCTGCATAAGACTTTTGCCAGCCCTCACGGTGGTGGCGGTCCCGGTGTAGGTCCCGTTTGTGTAGCCGAACATCTGGTTCCGTTCCTTCCGGGACATCAAGTTTGGGGTAACAGTGCCAATCAGGTTTCTTCAGCTCCATACGGTAGCGCAGGAATCCTGCCTATTACTTACGGTTATATTTGCATGATGGGCGCCGAAGGTCTGACCAATGCCACCAAGACTGCTATTCTGAGCGCCAATTATCTGGCAGCCTGCTTCAAGGATACCTACGGCATTGTATATACCGGCGCTACGGGCTTTGTGGGCCATGAAATGATTTTAGATTGCCGCTATCTGCATGACGAAACCGGTATCAGCGAAAATGACATCGCCAAGCGTCTGATGGATTATGGCTATCATGCGCCCACCCTTTCTTTCCCGGTTCATGGAACATTGATGATTGAACCGACTGAAAGTGAAAGTTTATGGGAACTGGATAATTTCGTCACTGTGATGCAAACCATCTGGCAGGAAATTCAAGAAGTGAAGAATGGCAGTGCCGATAAAGAAGATAATGTATTGGTCAACGCCCCGCATCCTGAATATGAAGTGGTGGCCAATGAATGGAATCACAGCTACAGCCGAGAGAAAGCCGCTTATCCTATCGAATCGGTACGTGATAACAAATTCTGGATCAATGTAGCCCGGGTAGATAATACATTAGGTGACCGCAAACTGTTGCCTACCCGTTATGGTAAGTTTGAATAAAAAAGCATTGTACTAAGAAGAAGAGAGGATCAAAAATTCAGTTTTTGAAAATATGAATTTATAATTTGAAATTTGAACATCCTAAAAAACTAAAGAAAGGGTCGTATCATTACTCAAGACAGAGCTTGATACGACCCTTTTAAGTTTATAATTACTATCTGTAACTTTTCGGAACTGTCATTTTAGTTTTAACACACCTCCTCCCTCTTTTCAGGAACTATCCTTTTACTTTATCCACAGTAGGAGCAACTTGAGTTCCATAGCAGTCCGAACACATAATATCAGTATCCTAATTCATAAGGCTGTTCTACAGCCGGAACCCCATCGGACATCCATCCAGGCATTGCTTCTTTTTTCAGATAATGATTAAAGAACTGGAACATACGTTTTTGAAAATCTATTTTGTTGGCAATCTTTGTCGGCCAATGCGGTTCGCCTGTATAGTTCAGCATCCAGCAAGGCTTTCCAAGACGTTTCATTGCCACAAAATATTCTATTCCCTGATACCAGGGCACATGTCCGTCAGCGTCATTATGCATGATTAAAACAGGTGTTTGTACCTTGTCCATCGTGAACAGAGCAGAGTTTTCCAAGTAACGCAACGGAGTACTCCAAGGCGTACCGCCCAGACGACTCTGAGTATGTTCATACTGGAACGAGCGTGCCAGCCCCGATCCCCAACGGATACCTCCGTAGGCACTGAACATATTGACCACCGGAGCACCTGACTCAATAGCCGCAAACAAATCAGTACGTGTAGCCAGATAAGCCACTTGATAACCGCCCCAACTATGTCCCTGCGCCCCTATGGCTTTCTCGTCAATATAACCTTTGCCTATCAGCATGGCAACCCCCGGCATCAGACAGTTATAGCAACTCTCACCCGGATAACCGTCTACATAACGTATGTCCGGATTGAACACAATATACCCGTTACTGTTATAAAGATGATAATCAATGGTAGACCGATGGGGTTCCGGCATCCGGTAATTAAACAGAGTTTCCGAATTTCGCTCATAGAAACTCACAATCATCGGGTATTTCTTGGCCGGATCAAAATCGGCAGGCTTGTACACCACCCTTCCAACTTACGGCCATCTAAAGATATCCACGAAACCAGTTCGGCAGTTCCCCACAAATAGTCTTTCTGTTGGTCAATGCCATGAGTCAGCCGAATAGATTTCTTGAAATCGAGTGTAGCATAATGAAGGTCAGGATATTGCTCAAAACTTTCCATCGTATAGATTACATGGTCTGTATTTTTCGCCTTAGAAATACTGCGTAACATATAGTTACCCGCCATCAATTTTTTGGGAGAAGCAGCGGTGGAAAGACGAGCCTTGTAATACCCGTTCCCTTTGGTCACTTCGTTAAAGCCTTTCAACAACTGTGGCTTGTTCAGGTCAATCATACGCTCCTCCTTATCCAGTTTTACCAAACGATATGAAATCCGGTTCTTACGTCCATTCATCGTCAGATTGACAGGTTCCTTCATGGCATCCGGATCGAATTTCCAAATATCATAACGGTCATAAATTAAAAGGGACTCATCCCGTTCCGTCCATCCGGCAGTTCCATGTGCGTTCGGATAGTCAGGTACATCATTCTCTTCATCCCATGCGAGGAAAGAAGCGGGGGTAGTCAACTGATTTTTTTTTCCCGCTGCCATAGAAAGAGTATACCAACAACTGTCTGTTTCAGCATACCAATACGCATACTTGCCTTGTGGTGAAAGACGGTATCTGCCATAATCCGCCGATGCCAGTAATTTACGGCTGCCATCTTCCAAAGACACTGTGTAATAATCACTGCGTGTCCGCCCTTCCCACATGGAGGACAATGAATAAGGACGCGAAGTGGAAAGCAATGCCAACGGGGCATCTCCTTCATCTCCCAGCAAAATCTGAGACAGCTCCTCATCTGCCAGCTGACAAATACGACCACCATTTATATGATAAACCGCTTGATAGCTTCTTTTCAGCTCTTTCTCCTTATTATAATCCTGTACAGTATATTGCACCGGCTCGTCCCAACTCCACACCTGCACATTGGGACGGTTCTCCGCCAATTGCAACGTATCCTTTTGTCTAGGCTCAGGCGATGTGCCAAAAAACAACCGGGAAGCACTCTTCGAAAATTGTAATTTCCCATGCTCGCTGATTACCCATCCTTTCGGAAAAGCCCGATTGCCACGTGCCGCAACTTCTGTTGCCGGTGCTCCCTGCTGTGACAGCCACAAGCTCATGGCTTTATAACAAGAATCTTTCTGTGCACAATATAAGAAAGCCAAGTTTGCTCCATCTTCATCAAAAGTTACCTGTTTAAACACCCCGTCACCTTCTTTTATCAGCGTCTTCACACCTGTTTCCGTATTCAGAAGATACAATCCCGGCTTTTCCTCTGCTTTATCACCTGCGGTAATATAATAAAGCATTCCGCTTTTCTCCGCAAAGTTGAAAGCTTTCACAGCAGGAGCCTCATACCGGGTACTGAGGTTTGCATTCAACGGTTGGACATACAAAGTCGAGTCTTTCCTTCCCTTCTGAAAAGCAACCCAGTCCGCCTTCTCTGCCAGCCTGAATGTTTTCAGTGAATCAATCACTTCCCTGCCGCCCGAAAGCGAATAAATGACCAATGCATCCATCGGCATCTTTTCTTTCTTCGTTTTCTTTATTTTCAGAGAATCCACTATCATCTTGCCGGGTTTCTGCGACACAACCAAATAGTCGGAAGAAGCCGAGAAAAGAAAACGGTCCGCCCGCGGAAAAGTGGCAAGTTCCTTCCCTTGTGCATCATACAAATTCACCACAGCATCTCCTTCCCAAGGTTCCATCTTGCATGCCACCCACTTTCCATTATCAGAAATAGCTTGCCCGCTGATACGCTGCCAGGCAACTAAATTGTCTACTGTGAGACTTTTCGAGGCTGTCTGCGCCATCACAGGCGACAGATTCCCTATGCATAGGACAAGAGCCAGATACTTTACATGTTTCATATCCATTTTATCGTTACTGATTAGTTCGATTTTTATAAAAGCTTATCTTTCTCATATTCCGTTTTATCTTCGGCCGCAACCAGATTTAATTCCCTGCCGCTCTCTCCATATGAAACCGCATGACGTACAGCAAAATTTTCCAAGAACAAATGGTTCAGCGTAAACAATGCCCCATTCAGGTGCTCATTTCTGACAGAAGGTTTTGTATTCCTACTACGAATCCGAGACATGCATTTACGATGCTGTCCGGGAGTCAAGACACCCGCCATCCATCCACTTTTTAAATAATGCAAATATATAAAAAACGGATAAAAGTCTGATTCTAAACAATAATTTTGTACTTTTACTGTCGCATATAATCCATATACATTCAACACCAAACAATAAAAGCCATGACAGCAAGAAACAAAGTTCTAACCATCATGGGTATCATTATACTTATCGGGATTATCTCAATAGGATTCTTTGTATTTCCAATCGGAATTTCCATGTGCGCCATTACAGGCTTATGCTATGGTTGCAAATATAAAGACAAGTTGTTTATCAGATGGTCATCTGTAGGATTGGTAACAGGTATCGGACTTTCCATTTACACCTGGTGTTTAATCTCGTCAATGTAAAACAGTATAAGTTCAGTAAAAAAAAGAGGGGTTACGACAACCCCTCTATTTCACCATTCACGATATCAATATGCAATGCCTGCGGTTCCTTCGGCAATCCCGGCATACGCATTATTTCTCCGGCAATGACTACCAGCATCTCAGCTCCGGCATTCATCACAATATCTTGTACATGGAATTCAAAATTGTCTACCGCACCGTAAATTTTGGGGTCGGTAGAGAATGAATACTGCGTCTTGGCAATGCAGATAGGGAAATTTCCATATCCCAATTCTACAATATGCTTCAGTTTCTTACGGGCAGCGGCACTATACGTAATAATGCTGGCACCGTATAAATTACAAGCCACCTTCGATATTTTAGTTTCTACACTATCCTCATCATCATAGGCATATTGCAAAGGCTCGGAAGGTTGTTCCTCAATGGTTTTCACAACCAGTTCCGCCAATTCTACTACCCCTTCGCCACCATCAGTAAAGGCATTGTTCACTGCAAAGCCCACACCTTTCTTCTCGCAATGGATACGGATATAATCCACTTCTTCCTCCGAATCATCCCCATAACGGTTAAACGCAACGACAACTGTCTGACCGAAATATCTCAAATTACGCAAATGCTTATCCATATTGGCCACACCCTGCTTCAAAGCTTCCAGATTGGGTTCCTTTATCTTATCCTGTGATACGCCGCCATGCATTTTCAATGCACGGGCAGTAACCACCAAGACGGTCAGTTTAGGTGTGATACCCGCTTTACGGCACTTGATATCATAGAACTTCTCCGCTCCTAGGTCAGCCCCGAATCCGGCTTCGGTAATAGTATAATCACTAAAAGTCATTGCCATCTTGGTTGCCAGAATAGAGTTGCAACCGTGAGCGATATTGGCAAACGGCCCCCCATGAACAAAGGCAGCAGTATGTTCCGTAGTTTGTACCAGATTAGGAGAAAGAGCATCTTTCAAAAGAACTGTAATGGCTCCGGCAACTCCTAAATCTTTTACAGTAAAAGGCTTGTTGTCATACGTAAAACCTAATAAAATATTTTCAATGCGACGACGCAGGTCCTTTTCATCCTTGGCCAGACACAGAATAGCCATAATTTCAGATGCAGGAGTAATATCAAAACCTGACTCCTGGGTAATTCCGTTGGTCTTCGGTCCTAGTCCTGTAACAATATAACGGAGGGAACGATCATTCACATCCAACACACGACGCCACAGCACTTCCTTCAATCCGAAACCATTATCACGATTCTGATAAAGGTAATTGTCCAACAAGGCCGAAATCATATTGTGAGCGGAAGTGATGGCATGAAAATCACCTGTAAAATGAAGATTAATCTTATCCATCGGCAACACCTGGGCGTATCCTCCTCCGGCAGCTCCCCCTTTCATTCCGAAACAAGGACCTAGCGACGGCTCGCGCAAGGCAACAATTGTTTTCTTTCCTATTTTATTCAGTCCCAAAGCCAATCCGATGGAAACAGTGGTCTTACCAATACCGGCTTTGGTAGGAGTGATGGCAGTAACTAGAATAAGGTTACTCTGCTGCACCTTTTCTTCGTTTATCTGACTTTCATCCACTTTGGCAATATAGCGCCCGTAATTACTGATGTGCTCTACAGGAATACCGGTTTCCCTAGCCACTTGTTTAATCTTGACCAGCTCAATGCTGCGTGCTATTTCAATGTCCGTTTTCATCTTTTTACTAAATTTAGGCGGCAAAGGTAATATATTTCCTTAACTTTGTTTTGGTTTCAAACAACAAAATAATATAAGGAGTAAGCAAATGAACAATTTTGTATTTTACAGCCCTACCGAGTTTGTATTTGGCAAGGATACAGAAATCCAAACCGGTACTCTTGCTAAAAAGTATAACGCCCGGAAGGCAATGATTGTTTACGGTGGAGGCTCTATTATTCGCAGCGGATTACTGCAACGCATAGAAGATTCTCTGCAACAGGCAGGAGTGGATTATGTAAAATTAGGAGGCGTACAACCTAATCCTACTGACCCGAAAGTTTACGAAGGCATTGAACTGGCGCGCAAAGAAGGCGTGGACTTTATGCTTCCCGTAGGGGGAGGCTCTGTCATTGACACTGCAAAAGCCATTGCGGCAGGAGTGCCCTACGAAGGTGATTTTTGGGATTTCTATATAGGAAAAAGCCAAAGTGAAGAAGGCCTTAAAAAGTGGGTGTGGTACTTACTATTCCCGCTGCCGGCAGCGAAGGTTCGGGCAATACGGTGATTACCAAACTGGAAGGTCTGCAAAAACTAAGTTTGCGTGTACCGGAATTACTACGGCCTGTTTTTGCTGTGATGAATCCGGAACTGACCTATACTCTCCCCCCCTACCAGACAGCTTGTGGCATTGCCGATATGATGGTACACATTATGGAACGTTATTTTACCAACACTCCCGATGTAGAAATCAGTGACCGGCTGTGTGAAGGGACTTTGATGGCTATCATCAAAGAAGCATATAAAGTGAAGCAGAACCCGAACGATTACGAAGCACGCGCCAATATCATGTGGTGTGGGACAATTGCCCATAACGGTACTTGCGGAGTAGGTTGTGAGGAAGACTGGGCATCACATTTTCTGGAACATGAAATCAGTGCTGTATATAATGTGACACATGGAGCAGGACTAGCAGTAATCGTACCTGCATGGATGACATTCATGGCAGAACACAACCCGAAAAAGATTGCCCGGTTTGCAAACCGCGTTTTCGGAGTTCCCGAGAATGAGGATTTGGAAGAAATGGCACTTGCCGGCATATCACGATTGAAGCATTTTTTCAGATACATGGGCCTGCCGGTCAATTTCAAAGAATTGGGTATAGAACATCCTGATATTGAACTGCTAGTGAAAAAACTGCATGAAAACAAAGGTGAATTAGTAGGTAATTATGTAAAACTGAACAAAGAATACAGTAAAGAGATATTCGAACTAGCCTGCAAATAACCCGCACAGCCCAACTGTTCTAAAATATAGGCATCCGGTTTATCTGCCTTTATTTCATTCAGAACCGTAAAGCTCCTAAAGTATTCTATTTTCCAGACGCGCCGGCACGAACTACGTTATTCGTGCCAGCCGCATCTGAGAAATATAGCACCATTAAGCGACAGACACTTCATGCAACAACTTCCCTCTTGCCCATTTATACTCCAACATTTTCCACCTTTTACTTCACTATTTATATGCTTTTTAGCATAAAACGCTAGGTTTTTCCAACCATTTAAAGTAACTTCGCCGGACTTTTTTGGAGAAAAAACAATGTATATATTCCGATCAATTCACGAAATAATAAATACGATTTTTGTAGCTAAAGGGCTATTGGTAGAGATGTTTGAGAAGAGAAAAGTACTTAGTTTTCGATACTCGGACGCACTCGCCCTATTGAAAGAGGATGAAAACCGTTTAAAGATACTCATCGAAAAGGAAATCATACACCAAAACGGAAACTTTGTGGAACTGGATGCCCGATTCCTTGATTTCTTCGAACTGCTGCTGGAAGCGAACGAGGAAATCAACACGGCCACCGTAGAGGAAAACATAGAGTACCTGCACGAACTGATGGACTACTACCTGAAAGAAAAGATCCAGTCGCGCAAGGAAAGTTATGTACGCAATATCAAGATTACCTTTCAGAAACTGGCACGTGTAACGATACGGAACATTATCAACCTTCAACACAATATTGATAATGCTTTCAAACACGAGCCCACATACCAGATAAAAATAGCCAAACTGCAAAATCTGGACAAGAAACGAATCAACATCCAGCGGTTGATAGACTCTACCGAACATCTGATTCTGCATGAAGAACGGGATTTCTTCCGCCAAGCCACTGACGAAGAGCTGACCCGCATCCTGCTCGAACTGCGGCAGGAACTGCAACTATCAGCTCACAGTCTGATTCGTGCCCAGCAGGATATCATCAATTACCTGAACCAAATAAAGAATCAGGTGATACTGGTAGAAAAAATACGAAAAGTAAAATATCTGCAAGATCAGTTCGAGTTACGTGCCCGGAGTAATCTGTCTGAAATAATGGAACGGGAACGCTCCCTCCTGTTGGAAGGCAATACACAAGCATCGTTCAAACTGTCCCCCAGCTATCTGGCCAGTGACGAAGTGCGTCCCATCATTCTGAAAGTTATCAGCAATCAGAAGTATCGTGAAATTGTACGGAAAAATGAAGCCGGAGCTTTCAGTGAAGAAGACTTGGAAGCACAGGCCATGTACGAAGAAGTGATTAATCTGGACGAAGTGGTAACCGCCTTTGTGCAGTCGGGGGCAGAAGCCCGCTGGAAAGGAGAGCCGGTCAGCGACCTTTTTTCCTTTCTGTTGCAATATCATTTCCATCGCGAAGTGGATGAAAAGGAACGTACCACGTTCTTCTGTCAGATTGTCTCACTTTACGAGAGCCAACTGGAAATCCGGAACGAGTTCGGACTCCACAATCAATATGAATATGCTAAAATATACCCACTCTGAGATTTATGGATTTAAATATACAAATACCCGATAATACCGCATCCATCTTTGAATACCTGCAAAAAGGACTGTTCATCAGTTCCAACAGCACCAGCGAAGAAGTACGCGATATGTATAATGAAATAGATGAGAACTACGAATCTCTCTATCAGTATTTCTCACAAATAAACTATACACTGGAACGGGGAAACGAATATTTCTTCTTCTCCCGTATAGAACCTAAAGCCACACTGGAGCAAAAAATCATGCGTGCCTATTACTGGATAGATGTGCTCGATTTTTTCAAAACCTACGATGAAACATTCGGTCCCGGATTCCGCTTCCAGCCCGAACAGATATTGGTGGAAACCAACATCAACATGCTGCTCCAAAACAAACTGGACGGTATGCGGAAACACTTCTCGGACAAGGACATCCGCAAGGAAGTGCTGGAAAACATGATACGCCAGCTCACCAAAGACTCGTTCCTGGAACAGGAAAATGAGAAAACCAATACGTATAAAGTGATGAGCGCCTGGCATTATCTGGAAAGACTGATTGAAAGTATCAACATTTACGACGAAACCGAAGATGAGAAACCTGAGTAGAATTATCTTTATCAATAGTGCGAATATCCCTTATTCGGACGATATCTATCTGGACGGAAACGTTCACTTCATCGGTACGCAGGGAGTGGGAAAAAGTACCCTTCTGCGTGCTATCCTTTTCTTTTACAATGCCGACACGCAACGACTGGGCATTTCGGTGGAAAAGCAGAATTACACGGATTACTATTTTCCCTACTCCAATTCGTATATCGTTTACGAAGTGGCAACAGAGAACGGCGCGTTCTGTATTCTGAGTTTCAAATCGATGAACCGTGTATGTTACCGCTTCATCCACTCTCCTTACCGCAAAGAATTCTTTATAGACGAGAATCGGGTGGCCTATAGCGAGAGCGACCGCGTGCGTGCCGTGCTGGACCAATATGGCATAGAATATTCACGCATCATCTATACCTACGACGAGTATCGGAACATTCTGTATGGAAACAGTACAAGTCCTGAGTTCAGCCGGTACTCGCTGATGGAGAGCAAGCAATACCAGAATATTCCGCGCACTATACAGAACGTGTTGCTGAATTCGAAACTGGATGCTGAATTTATCAAGAAAACAATCATTTCTTCTCTGAATGAAGATGAAACGGCCATCGACCTGAACAGTTACAAGGAGCATCTGAAAAACTTTGAAACCCGTCTGAAGGATATCGAAGAATTTCAGAAACGGGAAACCCGGAAACAGGCTCGGGAAATCACACTGTTATCCCAACAAACGTCCAAACTGCAAGGCGGACTGGTGCAGAATTGCCGCGAACTGGTTGCCGCTTTCCGCAAAGCCGAAAGTATCCTTCCCCAATGGAAAGAGAAACAAGACCGCACGGATGCCGACAAAGGAAAACTGATACGCCGGAAACAGGAGCTTCAGGATGAATCGCGCAAACGCAGCGACAAGTTACAGGAAGCGCTGGCAGTGCTGAACAACGAACTGCAAAAGGCATTAGGCAAAGAAAAGGACTATCAGAACAAGAACATAGAAGAGATTATAGAACGCTCTTCCAAAAAAGAGGAATGGAAGAACCGGCAGGTGGGATTGCTGGAAGAACAACGCATCCTTACCTCACAATATATGGAAATATCCACCAAGTATAAATCGCTGATTCAGGCCTTGGACGAGCAATGGAACAAGATTCATGAAGCGAAAATCAAACAACTGGATACATTAAACAATGCATACAACGAGCGTCTGGAAGAGGCCCGCAAAGAATACCAGCGGTTCACAGATTCCCTTTACCAGGAGTTCGAAAGCCTGTCACAGCAACTCCATCCGCTGAAAGCCGAGAAACTGGGCGAACTGAACGCTATAGATTACCAGATAAAATTATGCAGAAAGGAGGTTTTCTTTGAGGAAGAGCAACAAGAATTGAAAACACGTATCCAAAACTATGCCAACTTTCATACGGAACGGAAAAACCGTATCGCCCAAGCGCAGCTCATCATCAAGGAACTGACCATGACTTGGGAAGAGGAACAGCAGAAACAGTTGAAAGAAAAAGACCTGACCTTGCAAAAACTGCAACAGGAGATGCTGCAACTCCGTCCCCGCATAGACGAATTACAAGCTTTTCTGAACAACAGCAAAGACACCTTGCAAGGCTGGCTGAAAGAAAACAAAAAGGGATGGGAAGAGAATATCGGCAAACTGTGTGATGAGAGCATTTTATGGCAACGGGGGCTTTTTCCGCAAATTACCATTGAGGGGGGAAACTCATTCTATGGCATTTCCATCAATTTAGACAGCATCCACCGCCCCATCAAATCCATAGACGATTATATCGTCGAGAAAGAAAACGGTGAAAAACGTCTGGAAGAAATCACTGCTGCCATGCAACGCCAGCAAACTGAAAGGGAGGAGTTGCAGGAACAGTTGAAACGCAAATACCAACCGCAGATAAAGGAACAAAAAGCCATTATCAGCCAAATAGAGTATGAACTGGAACAATTGGAACGCCAATACCAGCAGGATATGCTCGACTTGGAAGAGTGGAAGAAGAAAGCCAATGAGGAACGGAATGCCAAAATAAACCGATTGGAAACGAACAGCGCAAACGGGTTGCCGAACTGGACGGTATAAACAGCAAGCTAAAAAACCTGAACAAAGAAAAGACAGAGAAACTGGATAGCCTGAAACAGGAATGGAACAAGCAACAACAGGCTCTTGCCGCCGAAAAAAAGACACAAGCGGAAGTTATCGGGAAGGAAGAAAAAGAAGAACAACGCAGAATTTCCTCCATCAAAACCGAATATGAAGCGGATATGCAGAAAGAGCTTCACTCGCAGGGAGCAGATACCGAACGTCTGCAAGACATAGCCAACCAACTGGCCCAGCTGGAGAAAGAGCTTTCTTTCATTAAGGAGAATGCGACACTGGTCATCGAATACCAAAAAGACAAACGGGATTTGATAGACCGTATTCCCGGATGGCAACGGGAGCACGATGAACAAAAACGTCTGCTCCAATTGGAACGGGAAACGCTGAGAGTGGAAACATCCTCCCTACAAGAAAAAATAGACCTTCTGAACAAAGAATGGGAAGAAGCGGAAGAAAATGTAAGGGAACTGCAAAAGAACCTGGAGGCTTACAGCAAGATTCCGGCATACGACTGGTATAAACCGCATCAGGATATATTCCGTTCCGAAAACACGCAAACCATGCAGACCACCAAGACCTGTATGGAGCTGATTGACGAACTGACCCGCCAGGCCAACCAATTCACGCAGGTGCAAAGCAAGCTCCGTAAAGAAGTGAACCTTTTCACCGGACATTTTGATGAGGACAACACCTTCAAGTTCCGCGTAAAATTCAACGAGGATTGGGAATATGTACGCTTTGCCGACGAACTGCACGACTTTGTGGAAGAACACCGCATAGACGAGTACATCCGCCGCATCAACAACGAGCATTGGGATACCTTCAAACGTATCAGTATGGACACCTCCATGCTGACTTCATCGGAAGATGATATTCAAGATGTGATCCGTGAAATCAATAAAGGTTTCGCCACCTGCAATTTTGTGGGAGTCATCCAGCGCATTGAAATGAAAGTGGAAGAGAGCAGCAACCGCGTAGTGAATATTCTGCGTGAGATACAGAAATATTACCATGATTACGGCTATGACCTCTCACCGGAAACCAACCTGTTCTCCTCTGCCAAGGAGCAATTGGTGAAAGAAGAGGCTATCACTTTGCTGCGTACCTTTATCAAGGAAATACATGCTTACCGCTATGACAGTATCCGCCTGTATGATTCCTTCGAGTTGCGTTTCCGCATTGTGGAGAACGGCAATGACACCGGATTTATCGAGAAGATAGCCAATGTGGGGTCGGAAGGAACCGACATTCTGGTAAAAGCGATGATAAACATCATGTTGCTGAATGTGTTCAAGGAAGGAGCATCCCGCAAATTCAAAGATTTCAAGTTACACTGCATGATGGATGAAATAGGCAAACTACATCCCAACAACATCAGCGGTATCCTGAAATTCGCCAATGACCGGAACATCATTCTTATCAACGGTTCTCCCACCGAACTGAACCGCGATGCGTATAAGCACGTTTACCTGCTTACCAAAGGAACACAGAACAAGACCCGCATCGCACGGTTAATCTCAGATAAACAGCTATAAAAGCCAGTAATAACAAACTGTATATTTCTATATTATAATGCACAATCTCTCAAAAAAAGATTGTGCATTATTCTTTTTCCGTGAACATTCTCTTTACATGTACCTGCTACGGTTGGGACGGAGAGCTTGTGAAAGTTCCTCCACCTTTTTCCACAAAGAAAAGAGCGGCTTCCATTCCTGTAATATTCATATCAGAGTAACCCAAACAACCGGACAAAGAACAAATTTACATCCACTTTTCTCCATACAAAGGGAATAACATTAAACATATTTGTGTAATTTCGCCCGGTAATAAAACTACAAACCAATACGCGCTATGATATTTAACCGGACTGAAAAGGAAGAAAAAGCCTATCTCATGGATATTATTGCTTTATTAGCTGCCAATATCGAACAGATGGATAAGGCCATTGAAGATAAATCCAAAGACGTAATGGAGCACAAACTCTACTTGTGGGAAAATCTGTCCGAACTGGACCGAGCCGAGAAAAGTGCGGTCCGGCAGATAGTCACCCAACAAGTAGCAGCCAGCGAGTCCTTGGCCGAGAAAAAGAAACGTTATCGCAAAATGATGGCCATCCCCTATTTCGGTCGCATCGACTTTCAAGAAAAAGGGCAATCCGAAGTCCTGCCATTATATATAGGTATACACTCATTTTTCAATCCTCCCACCAATGAAAATCTGATACACGACTGGCGTGCCCCCATCTCCAGCATGTTCTATGATTATGAATTAGGAGAAGCACATTTCGACGCCCCCTCGGGAGAAGTGAAAGGTAACATCCGTCTGAAACGCCAGTATCGCATCCGTGACGGAAAAATGGAATTCATGCTGGAAAGTTCACTGAATATTCAAGATGACATCCTTCAGAAGGAATTGAGTGGAAACTCCGATGACCGGATGAAGAATATAGTCGCCACCATCCAACGGGAACAGAATAAAATTATCCGTAATGATACATCGAACACCCTGATTATCCAGGGAGTAGCCGGTTCAGGAAAAACATCCATCGCCTTGCACCGCGTAGCCTATCTGCTATATCGGCACAAAGGGGAAATCACGTCCAATGATATCCTGATCATTTCCCCCAATAAAGTATTTGCCGATTACATCTCGAACGTACTTCCCGAATTGGGAGAAGAAAAAATTGAAGAATGCGGCTTTGAGGAATTAATGCTCAAAATACTGGACAACAAATATAAAATACAAACCTTCTTTGACCAGGTGGCCGAAATACTGGACAAAGAGGAAGAAGATTTTATAGAACGTATCCGATTCAAATCCACCACCGAATTTATCCAGCAGATGGATAAATACATTCTATATTTGGAACAAAACGCATTTCGGCCAACCGACCTGAAAGCAGGGCGTATCCCTATCCCTGCCGAGTACCTGAAAGAACGTTTCGCGGCATGGCACCGCCTGCCCATGCGCTGCCGTTTCCAACCAATGGCAGAAGAAATTGCCCGCGAACTGACTTTCACCTATCACCAAGAACCGATGGGAAAAATACAGATACGGCAGTTGGGTAATGAACTGAAAAAGATGTTCAACAATAAAGACCTCGACTTGTACAAGGGATTTTATGACTGGCTGGGAAAACCGGAAATGTTCAAGCAGGGTAAAAACCGGAAATTGGAATATGCGGATGTAGCTCCATTACTTTATTTGAAACTGGCCCTGGAAGATAATAAAACCATGTATGGCATCAAGCATCTGCTGGTAGACGAAATGCAGGACTATACTCCGATACAATACAAAGTTCTGGCTAAATTATTCCCTTGCCGGAAAACAATATTGGGAGATGCAAAGCAATCAGTAAATCCATACAGTTCCACCACCTGCGAACAGATCCAACGTGTACTGGTCGGCTCGGAAGTGATGAAGCTTTGTAAAAGTTATCGCTCCACGTATGAAATCACAGAGTTTGCCCAACGTATTGCCAAGAACGAGGAACTGGAAGCTATAGAGCGTCATGGAGAGGAACCGGCAGTCGCCTTGCTGCCTACTGAAAAGAAAGAGATAGAATGGATAGAAAACCTCATCACCTCTTTCCTGAAAGGAGCTGATGTATCCATGGGTATAATATGCAAAACCGTAAAACAAGCGGACAAGTTGTATGCAGCCATCAATCATTTGTCTGATAAGATCTGTTTGCTGACAGAAGAAAGTGTAGCTTTTGTCAATGGGGTGGTCATTACTACAGCCCACATGGCAAAAGGGCTGGAGTTTGACGAAGTGATTGTTCCATTTGTAACTGATAAAGACTATAGAACAGAGATAGACCGCAGCATGTTATATGTAGCCTGCACCCGTGCCATGCATAAACTTTATATTTCCGCATCGGGTAATATAAGTACATTTCTATCATAAGCATTGACAAAACATCATCCATTGCAGGAATGGAATGAAATCCATCCCTACAGTGGATGGGCAAGTCTGCAAAAGGGTATTCCTCCGTAAGGAATGCGTAGCCTTGTAATCTGATTCATCCTTAAAAGCTCTTACCCATATCTCTAAACCTTTCCCGCCGTAGGGTTAAAGGTTTTCTTCCTGTTTGTTTTATCTCCGCAAGTCTTTGGAGTTATCTCCATAGCCTTGGGAGTCAACTCCAAAGCTTATGGAGATAACTCCAAAGACTTGGGAGATAGAATACATCCGTATAAAAAGGCTTGATCAAGGAAGAGAAAAGGCTTATGTAACAGCGACGGATGCGATATGTTGTTATTACAAGCCGTTTCCAATGTACGAATCATAAAGACAAAATCTTTTTTCCCTCTCCAAATCATTTTCATTCAGTTGGGGAGACGGAACCATGCAGGTACGGATACAATCTCCCTCCTGACAAGTATAGTCATAATACTTCTTTTGTAATTCTGTCAACTTATCGAGTGGAACCAGCTCCCCTTTCAGTTCCAGGAATTCCTCCATGTCTGTACTGTCTCCTTGCTTTACAAACAAGATACGGCGCGCTATCGGATTCCTGTTGTAATCCAGACTAAGATACAAACCTTTAAGGAACGGCGGAAAATCATACATCGGCAATTGCAGATAAATACTGAACAAAGCCATTTGCGGTGACTCACGCTCGTTAAAGAAAATATACCCGTTCTGATGATTATTGAATAATCCCACTCCCCGATGCGTTGTATTATAGGCACTCATGTGAGTCACCTTCACATACGTATTGTCTTCGGAAGCCTCTATCAGATAGGGTTCCACTTTAAGGCATTGGCACGAAGAAGAAAGACTATAGCTCAGATAACTTCCGCTATAATTATAAACTTCCTGCACGGAACGTTGCATCTCGGCAGTCATCATCTCCATAAAAGGATTGGTCTTTGCCTCACCATGGGCAGGTTCCAAACTGAAAAGCAACTCTTTGATACTTGCCAAATTGCCCAACAGACGTTTTTTTTGACACATTATTGACCTGCGCCAAAGCCAAATCTAATGAATCTTCTTCAGAGTGTCCTTGTTTCAATGAGGTTACATAAGTGGGCAGAACGCTGGAATAAAGAGCAGACAAGACACTGGGAGCCATATCTACATAATCCGCTATCTCCTTCATTTTCAAACCATTGTTACGGAGATATTCTATTCTTCGGTATATTTCTATCAAATCATTCATTGTTCTCTTCTTCTTTATTGAACTTGCAAAATACAAGTTTTTATATGAACATACAATGACATATACATTACATTAATGTTACATCATACAACAGGTGGAATATGAAAAATATTAATCATAAAGATTCATTTTTTCTCTCTCGGAAGGCTCCTACTTTTGCTTCCGGAAACAGCAATCCAAGGACACGAGGAGTGAGGTTCCTACAAAGAAAAGAAACAAAACAATTAGTCAATATCAATTAGTATAATGGAAGCAAAAAAGCGAAACAAACAAACAGATATCCAGTTCCTGTTATCCTGTGGGCAGGAGGGGCGGCACTACTGTCATACTCACTGGTATATGCCCTGCGCAAACCTTTTACAGCTGCCACCTTTGACGGAATGGATTTCTTCGGGATGGACTATAAAGTAGCCACTACCATCATGCAGATTTTCGGCTACCTTATTTCAAAAGTTCTTTGCCATCAAGATTGTTTCAGAATTGAAGCGCGAGGACCGGTTGAAGTTCATGGTATGCTCCGTAGCCCTTGCAGAACTCGCTTTAGTCTTCTTCGGATTACTCCCCCAACCCTTTAATGTGTTTGCCCTATTCTTCAACGGACTGGCATTGGGATGCATGTGGGGAGTCATCTTCAGTTTCATAGAAGGACGCAAAGTTACCGATATATTGGCCAGCTTGCTGGGGGTAAGTATGGCGGTGAGCTCAGGAATGGCTAAATCTATGGGATTGTTTGTAGTCAATACATTTGGTGTCACAGAATTCTGGATGCCCGCCCTGATAGGTGGTTTAGCCTTCCCGCTCCTTATCCTCATGGGGTGGTCGCTCAACAAGTTGCCACAACCCACAGATGAAGACCGCGCCCTCCGTTCGGAACGTGTCACCTTGAACGGAGAACAACGCAGACAACTGTTCAAAAGTTATATGCCCTTGCTGATCATGCTGTTCTTCGCCAATCTGTTTATCACTATTTTACGTGATATAAAAGAAGATTTTCTGGTCAATATCATTGATGTCAGCACTATTTCTTCCTGGTTGTTCGCACAAGTGGACGGCATGGTGACGCTGATTATTTTGGGAATCTTTGCCATGATGTCGTTAATAAACAGCAACTACAGAGTATTGCAGGTGCTTCTGGCTATGGTTATTGGTGGAGCGGGCACAATCAGCTATCTGGCTTTTAATTATGATGCATTGCAACTGCCTACCCTTTACTGGCTGTTCCTCCAAAGTCTGAGCCTGTACATCGTTTATCTTAGTTTCCAGACTCTGTTCTTCGAGCGCTTCATTGCCTGCTTCAAGATTAAAGGAAATGTGGGATTCTTCATTGCCACCATCGACTTTATCGGATATACAGGAACTGTCTGTGTACTGCTGTTCAAGGAATTTTGCAGCCCGGATATCAATTGGATGGAGTTCTATAACCAGTTCTCGGGATGGGTAGGCATTGTGTGCAGCATTGCATTCATCGGTTCGGCCATCTATCTGATGCAACGGTATAAATTGGAAAGACAGCTGAGAAAAGAAGAAAAAAATAAAAAGATCATCGTTTCACCGATGGCGTTAACCAACTTAAAGGAAACAGCAGAAAACATCTGTAACCCATAACATAAAAATAAAAGTATAACCAAATAAACAACAAACAAGAAGATGAAGAAAATTGAGTGTGTTATTATGGACTGGGCCGGAACGGCTGTAGACTATGGATGCTTCGCTCCGGTAGCCGCTTTCCTGAAAGCTTTTGCCGAGAAAGGACTGACAGTGACAATGGAAGAAGCACGAGGCCCCATGGGTATGACCAAAATAGACCATATCCGTGAATTATTCAAGTTACCAAGTGTGACGGAGCAGTTCAAACAAAACTATAACCGCAACTGGACTGAGGAAGATGTGGTATCCATATACAAAGAATTCGAAAAACACTTGTTCGCCTCCCTGGAAGAATATACGACTCCTATTCCCGGTGTAATCGAAGTAATCGAGAAACTGAAAAGGGACGGCATCAAGATAGGTTCCACCACCGGATATACTACTGCCATGATGGACATTGTGCTGCCCGGTGCCGCCACCCATGGCTATACCACAGACAACTGTGTGACTTCCAACAATCTTCCGGCAGGACGTCCGCAACCCTACATGATTTACCAGAACATGATTGATCTGGCCATACCTTCCGTTCAAAGCGTAATAAAATACGGGGATACGATAGCCGATATCAAAGAAGGTGTGAATGCCGGTGTATGGACTGTCGGTGTGATTCTGGGCAGCAACGAAATGGGACTCACCCAAGAGGAAACCGGAAAACTGCCTGCAGAAGAGTTGAACAGACGCATGGCAGCAGTCAGAAAACGTATGTATATGGCAGGTGCGCATTATGTAGTAAACACCATTGCCGAACTTCCCGAAATTATTGAAATTATTAACCATAAAATGAATTAAACGATTATGAGACCATACTTACTTTTAACCCCCGGCCCTTTAACCACTTCTGAAAGCGTAAAAACAGCCATGATGACCGACTGGTGCACATGGGATGAAGACTACAATGTTCACATCGTAGAGGAAATACGTAAAGGATTGGTACAACTGGCTACACGAAAAACAGATGAGTACACCAGCATCCTGATGCAGGGAAGCGGTACTTATTGCGTAGAGGCGACCTTGGGAAGTGTGATTACGCCCAAACACAAATTATTGATTCTGAGCAACGGTGCATACGGAGAACGCATGGGAAACATTGCAGAATATCATGGAATGAACTATGATATGCTGGCCTTTGATGAAACAGAACAAGTATCTGTGGAGTATGTGGATGATTATCTGGCACACAATGCAGAAATCACGCATGTGGCAGTGGTACATTGCGAAACTACAACCGGTATCCTGAACCCGTTAAAGGAAATAGCCCACATGGTAAAGATGCATGGTAAAAAGCTGATAGTGGATGCAATGAGCAGCTTTGGCGGCGTGCCGTTGGATGTAGAGGAATTAGGCATCGACTTTATGATCAGCAGTGCCAACAAATGTATTCAGGGAGTTCCCGGCTTTGGTTTCATCATTGCACGTAAATCCGAATTACAATATTGTAAAGGAGTATCAAAGAGTCTTTCTCTGGACATCTACGACCAATGGGATGCGATGGAGAAAGGACATGGAAAATGGCGCTTCACCTCGCCTACACATGTAGTGCGTGCCTTTAAACAAGCCATGGACGAACTGGCAGCCGAAGGCGGTGTGGAAGCCCGGCATGCACGCTACTGCCGTAATCACGATGTACTGGTAGAAGGTATGCGGTCACTGGGATTCAAGACCTTACTGAAAGATGAAGTCCAATCCCCTGTCATCACTTCCTTCCTTTATCCTGACAAGGAGTTCGATTTCAAGGAATTCTATCATCAGTTGAAGGAAAAAGGATTCGTCATCTATCCGGGAAAGATTTCCCAGGCAGATACTTTCCGCATCGGAAACATCGGTGATGTGTTCCCCGAAGATTTCAGCAGATTGATTGAAGCTATCAAGACCGTCGCAAAATAAAAATAAATCTAGCTTTATGGTTCGGGCGCAGTGATTGCGCCCGAATTTGTTTCTACCCTTCTTCCGTTACAAGATCATTTGGAACCGGAGCTGCACGACACTGAAATTCTTATCACTAATCTCCTTTATATGCTTTCCCGGCATCACCCAGCTATAAGCCAGCTTCATCCCTATATGCTTATTCATGTAATAATTCACGCCCAATGAAAAATCCTTTTGAGCCCCTCCCCACACACCGGCTTCCTCATTATTCATATCAAGTATATTAAATCTTCCACACAGCTCCAATGCCCGCCCCACAGGTCTGCCCGGACAAGCCAATGCTTCATCATACCCATATTGCCTGCCTGTCAACAACCAGGAGCATTGCACATATCCGCCATGTCCTGTATAATTTGTGAAATTCTGTTCACGCTTCACCATAGTCCGTATATACTCCCCTTGCAAAAAGAACCTCTGATGAGCGATCATTAATTCCACCCCTTGTTTCAACTGGTACTTTGCATGATCTACCTTGGCGTAAATAAGATTCCGGTTATCAATAGTGCTCACCCCCGAAGATTTATAAATAAACGTATTCTCGTCTTCATCTCCCGGCAATGCGCTATCCGGAGTACGATACACCACCGCCGCACCTATGTGTAACAATTTTCCCTCTTCGTTTACAGGACGATACACCAAACGACCGTCTATGGCATATCCTTGTGAAATGTTTTTCACATTACCCAGGTCACTGTCTGTAAAGAAGCCGCCGGAAGCATAATAATGTTTTCCATTGTAGGTATAAGAGGTTCCCATCCGTCTGCCATTGGTCAAAGCCAGCACGATTCCCGGTGACTGGTGAAAACGAAGATCGTACGTACTGCATAGCATGTCCAAGGTGAAAGGTTCATAAAATTGTCCCACCTGAATAATATGCTTGCCCGAAGTATAAGCAGCAAAGGCATCCTTTATGGAAACCTTATTCCCTACATACCCCACCTCCATTTTCATGCTCCAATTCTGATAGGTCGCTTTCACCCCCAACCGCAAGTCATTAAACTCCGTACCGTTACCAAACTGGTTGTCATTCTTTAAATAAACGCCACCATCCATAAGCATCCGTCCGGTCAGTTTACACTTCAAATCCCCGGCAACCGGGTGTTGCGCGCGGGCAACTAAAGCAGCAGAGGGGAATAACAGGCACATCAATGCTTTAACATAAGTCATTCTTCCCATTGTATTCTTTTGTTTTTTACTTTATAACAAATGTAAGAGGAATGACCTATACTAAAAATGAATAACCATTAATTTGATGATGAAGTTATTACGCGCAGAAAGCAAGTAATATTCATTTCATATTTATGTAACAGAATTGTAACTTACATTTCCCAATAACGTTCACAAAGATTCAAGTATTCCATCTCAGGCTTGTTGCCGAACACCAATCCGAAGAAAGAGGTCTTCCTCCGCTTAATCACTTTTACCTGTTCCATTAAATCGCGGGATAAAGGCGGCATCTCGAAATCTGAGATCAATACGATATCCGATTCACGGAAATCATTTCCGTTGATGATATGCGCAGCTTCCCGAAGAGCCGGCTCTATATCCGTTCCACCGTCAAAACGTTTATTCAGAAACTCCGCCAACCTGGGCATATCCCGCCCCAAATCTTCAATCAATAACGATACAGCCTCATCCGAGAAATTGATGACATAACATTTCCGATGGGTTTTCTCCGTCAGTTGCGCTATAGCCAAAATAGCCGATTTGGACAAGATCTCTCTGTTTCCCTGCATGGAGCCGGAAGTATCCACACAGATAATATAGGGTCCTTGCCCCGAAACCTTATGCTTGTCATCCTTTACCGGTTCCGTTTCCTTGGACTGGTAATCGAACAGTTGCAATCTCTTTTCGGCATATCGTTCCATAAATACGGCACGCAGCGCATCATCCGCCAGATAGCAATACTCGACGGGCAGCAAACTGTTCAAATCATTTCCCAAAGTCACCCCTGTGATATCACTATGCGGAGAGTGCCTGATCAGCCTCTTTTTATCTACGCCCGACAAAGAATCGTATTTTTGTTGGTCCCGGTGCTTCTTGCCCAGCAGACGCGCCAATTGCCGGATAGCCGGATTGCGCTTCATCACTGTTTCATACGGAAGCATCCTCCGGTACAAATCAGGATAATTATGAAGCAGCCACTCCATGCGCGACCCCAACAGTTTGTTACCCGACTCCTTTCCTTGCTTCCGGATCAACAAATCAAAACCTTCACATAAACTGTTTATATGCATGTACTGATAGTCATACTCTTTGCGGGTAAGCAACTGATGCCATTTATCCAAAAAGAACTCCTTGGTCCGGGCCCCCTCTCCTCTCAGCAGAGAAGCATTCTCCAGCAAATTGATATAATAGTCAATATTCAGTTCCGCCAGTTCATACCTCTTTTTGAAGCACCGCGCATCTGCTTCAAGTATTGCAAGAATGCCATATCTGGCAGATGTTCGAAGAATAGAAAGCCTCCCACTCCGGAGTGTAGCGGGAATAATATTCCTGCAAAGAAGGTGTGGTACGCCGATAGTACATCAACACTTTCTCTTCCAGTTCGCGTTGACGTACCACCCCGTTGCTCACATCCTCCTCGTATGCTTTGAATGTCCTATCTTTCAGTTCCTGAGAATAGATCATCTTCAGATCTCTCAACCTTATATTCCTGGTTCTCTTTTCGGTACGCATCTGCCATTTCGTTCAAATCATTCTTATATCGGTCTATGGTATTCTTCTGGTGGCGAAGCATCCTCCGCATGGAAGCCCGCTGCCTTTCGCTGAGAAACAAATGCTTCTCATAATATTCCGTTTCCGCATCCAGCAGCCCGGACCAATCCTTCTCCACTCTGTCCAACGCTTCGGCCACCGATTTATATTTGGCTCCGAAATCCTCCGGCTCGGGTTCGGGCGGCGGTGGAGGACAATCCTCATAGCACATCAAGTGATATTCATAATTATTGATATAAATGGAACGAAGCCCTTTTTTCAGCGTATATATCTTATTACGCGGAACTTTGGCATGGAGTATGGAATCATATTTCTTCAGAATACAGCAGTTGGCTTTGTACTTGTCCTTATGCAGATAGAATAATTTACCGGTCTGATCCAGATGTTGATAGTCGGCTGCAAAAATAAGGAGGCGCTCTTTCATCCGGACGCCCTCTACCTGGTAATAGTAAGTATCGATGACCTGTATGCCCGGATCGTTCACTTCACGCAAACTGTGTTCGGACGATTGTCGGTCTTTCAGTTCTTCAATGTCCTGTTCCAGCCCTTTTATATTCAGCAGATAGCCTTCGGCACTTTTCTGAATGGCAGCATTCACCATCTCCTCTGCCGCCTCCATCTGATCCATCTCACTCCAAAGGCAATAGGACAGCAATGTACAGTCCGAAAGGCGGATAGTGTCCGATCCGTTCAGGAAAGCGGAAGCTTTCAGCAGCTTCACCATTTTCTTCCACCGGCGGTCCGACACATACAGAGGAGACGACACACCCCCCTCATTTTGTATCTGGAGGTTATATTGCTCTATCCGGTCTTTCAAGGCATGAATCACTTCGAAAATAGAGTAATGGATTTTAATGGCAGCCATCTCCTTTTCCCACCGGATGTATTCCTCATCGGTGATCTGCAGTTGCTCGTCCACCACCGGTTCCGTTTCATCCGTAGAGGAAATCATCCGGTCAAATTCTCCCATATCCTCAATGCCTCCCACCAGACAGCGAAGCAGGAAACGGTCCCACAAGGCCTCCAGTCCCTGTCCCTGGGCAGGCAGTTCATTGGAAGCGGCGATCAGCCCTTTCAGAGGAACACGGATGGAAAACTGTCCGTTACGGTATATTTTTTCATTGATAATGGTGAGCAATGCATTCTGAATGGCCGGTCCGGCTTTCCATATCTCGTCCAGGAAAGCAATGGTGGCAGAAGGCAGATAACCATCGACAATACGCTCATACGTATCTTCGTCTTTCAGTTTGGAAATGGAGACAGGGCCGAATATTTCGTCCGGCGTACTGAATCGTGACATCAGATATTCAAATGCGGAAGCGTTGCGGAATGCCAGTTTCAGCCGGCGCCCTACCATACTTTTAGCTACTCCCGGAGGGCCTAAAAGGAAAATGCTTTCCCCTGCCACAGCCGAAAGCAGAGCCAGAGCCACAATATGCTCCTTTTCAAAAACCCTTTCATTCAGTTGTTGTAACAGAGATGCTATACGAGGTTTCAATGTATTCATAAAAATTATCGACTAATGATGATCAACTAGTGGTGCATTAACCACCAACCACTCCTTGTTTCTTATGCAAATATCTGAAAAAAGGATGTATTTCTCATTAGAATGTATTTTTTCTTTTGCAGAATTGCTGTTTTTTCATGATAGATTGGATAAGTTACAGTGACAAGGTTTATATCTTACACAAGCATGTAGTATTTTCTCCACTAAATTGCCTACCTTTGCAACTTCAACAACAAACAATGATTCCAAATGAAAACAAACTTGCTTTCCTCCGATAAAGACCCGATGGGAACTGCCATCGCCGATTATTTCAACCACAACAAAGCAGATAAGTTACGTGTATTTTCCTCACAGTTCGAGGAAGACGAAATACCCGTGAATCAATTATTCCGCCCTTATGACGAAATGCCGGAACTGGAACAGATTGCCTTACAAATGGCCGAAGGAAATATTCTGGACGTAGGAGCCGGAAGCGGCTGCCATGCACTGGCCTTGCAAGAGATGGGAAAAGAGGTATGCGCCATCGACATTTCCCCCCGTTCTGTAGAAGTAATGGAAAAAAGAGGGGTAAGGAATGTCCGTCAGATGAATCTTTTCGATCCGCATTTTCTAGAAACATTCGATACAATCCTCATGCTGATGAACGGATCGGGCATTATCGGGAAGTTGGAAAATATGGCAGCTTTCTTTCAAAAAATGAAACAACTGCTTCGCCCCGGGGGATGTATCTTGATGGATTCCAGTGATCTCCGTTATCTTTTTGAAGATGAGGACGGGAGTTTCCTGATTGATCTGGCAGGAGATTATTATGGCGAAATAGACTTCCGGATGCAATACAAAAATATAAAAGGAGATTCTTTCGACTGGCTTTATGTCGATTTTCAGACACTCAGCCTGTATGCTGCCGGGAATGGATTCGAGGCGGAGCTTATCAAAGAGGGGGAGCACTATGATTATTTAACCCGCCTTCGATGGAAGGGATGACACTTATAGAAAGATTCCGATAAACTTGTTGCATGATATTCAAATTCTTGGGGCAAGATGCTGCGTATCTTGCCCCAAGAAAAAAAATCAGGCCATTGAACCGCCTACTATATCCAACAGCTCATTGGTAATTGCCTGTTGGCGGCTCTTATTGTACATCACCGTCAGATCCTGCAACAAATCATTCGCATTGTCTGTAGCAATCTGCATAGCCATGTGCGGGCGCATGTTCGGAGCATTCGAATCCAGTAATACCGTGAACATCTTCATACGGAGTACCTTCGGGAGCAATTCCCCCATCACCACATCTACAGACGGTTCCACAATATAATCGGGTATCCTGCCTTTGTCCTCCTCTTTCTTCTCTTGTGTCAAGTCTATCGGAAGATAGGTTTCACGCGTCAGGACCTGTACTGCTGTAGAACGGAAATGGTTGTACAGCAACTCCACCTTGTCTATGTCACGATGCAGAAAAGCGCCTCATCAAGTCCTCTGCCAAGGCGGCAGCTTCCTGATAGGAAGGTTTATCCGCCATATGCTGGAAATCGCCTTCGGCCTTGAATCCCAATTTCTTCACACCTTCCGCTACCTTTCGGCCTACCGGGTATAAAAGCACGTTCTCCATACCCAGAGACTTGTATTCATCCAGAATAACCGTCAGATGCCTGATGATATTTGCATTGAACCCGCCACACAGACTGGTATTGGAGGCAAACACGACGATAGCCACACGCTTCACTTCACGTTTCACAATGAAAGGAGACTCCACCTCACTATCCGCACTCAGAAAATTGGTCAGGATGTGATTCAGCCTTCGTTCGTAAGGAAGCATGTTTTCTATGGCAGCCTGCGCCTTATGCAACTTGGCAGAGGCTACCATCTTCATAGCCGAAGTAATTTTCCGCGTATTATTTACTGAGGCTATTCTTCCTTTTACTTCTTTCAGTGATGCCATGACTATTCGTTCACTTTAAATGGTTGAGCCGTATCAGCTGCTACTTTCTCTATAATTGCAGTTACATCATCATTTATCACACCGCTTGACAATACATCAAGCACATCTTTCTGATGGTCGGCACGCATCATTTCCAGGAATGATTTCTGGAAATCCTGCACCTTATGCAAGGGTACATCACGCAGCAAACTATGTGTACCACAATAAAGGATGGCTATTTGTTCTCCGACAGGCATCGGACTGTACTGCGGCTGTATCAGCAACTGGTTGTTCTTACGTCCCCGGTCGATAGCCATTGCCGTTACAGGATCCATATCACTGCTGAACTTGGAGAAAGCCTCCAGTTCGCGATATTGTGCCTGATCGATCTTCAATGTACCTGCCACCTTCTTCATGCTCTTGATCTGGGCACTACCTCCCACACGGGATACGGAAATACCCACATTGATAGCCGGACGGAAACCCTGGTTGAACAAATCGGTTTCAAGGAATATCTGACCGTCTGTAATGGAAATGACATTGGTTGGAATATACGCGGAAACATCACCTGCCTGTGTTTCGATAATAGGCAATGCAGTCAGTGAACCACCTGCCTTTACCTTGCCTTTCAAACTGGGTGGAAGGTCATTCATCTGTTCGGCCACTTCCTGCTGGTTGATAATCTTCGCCGCACGCTCCAACAATCGTGAATGCAGATAGAAGATATCACCGGGATATGCCTCACGACCGGAGGGACGACGCAGAATCAAGGATACTTCACGATAGGCTACGGCTTGCTTTGACAAGTCATCATACACTACCAAGGCATCCCGGCCGGTGTCACGGAAATACTCTCCGATAGCCGCTCCGGCAAACGGAGCAAAATACTGCAATGCAGCCGGATCGGCAGCAGTGGCAGCTACCACTATGGTATAATCCATCGCACCGCGTTCACGCAGCGTATTCACCAGACTGGCTACAGTGGAACCCTTCTGACCAATAGCTACATAAATGCAATATACAGGTTTTCCCGCTTCATAGTTGGATTTCTGATTCAAAATCGTATCTATAGCGATAGAGGTTTTTCCGGTCTGACGGTCCCCGATAATCAACTCACGTTGTCCACGCCCGATAGGAATCATGGCATCCACAGACTTCAGCCCTGTCTGCAAAGGCTGGTTCACAGGCTGACGGAAGATCACTCCGGGAGCTTTACGCTCCAAAGGCATTTCGCACAGTTCCCCGCCAATCTGTCCGCGGCCATCCAATGGTACGCCTAACGGATCGATGACACGCCCTAACATACCTTCGCCCACATTAATAGAAGCAATGCGTTTGGTACGTTTCACCACCATTCCTTCCTTAATCTGATCAGTAGGACCTAGCAATACCGCACCTACATTGTCCTCCTCCAGGTTCATCACGATAGCCATGATACCGTTTTCAAACTCCAGCAACTCATTGGCTTCCGCGTTGCGCAGACCGTAAATACGTGCTACGCCATCGCTCACTTGCAGCACATTCCCCACCTCGTCAAATTGCAGGTGGGTGTCGATGCCTTTCAGCTGCTGAAGTAAAACTTCGGATACTTCGTCTGGGTTTTATATTTTCAGACATAATCTTTTACATTAAAAATTGAAAATTAAAATTAAAGCCCGACCAGGTATTAACCTTAAATTAAAACCAAAAGATACAAACTGATATACTTTTACTTTCTAACTTATAATTTTAATTTTATACTATTCTTCTATTTTTAGCTATAAACTGTTGCTTTACCCGTTTTATCTGGTTAGCTACGCTCGCATCCAATCTGTAAGTTCCGATTTCAAAGATAAAACCACCTTCCAGTTTCGGATCTATTTTGGTTTTGAACTCTACAGTTCCATGAGTTTTCTCTACGACCAATGCCCGTATGCGGTTGACTACCTCTTCCGCTACCGGACAAACAGTCGTGATTTTACCGACGCTGATATTCTTCTGTTTCCGATAAAGGTCAATGTATGACATAATCATAAACTGCAAAAATTTCTCTCTTCTTTCCTCCAGTACCAATTCCACAAAGCGTTTCAATTCTTCGCTCACCTTACCTCCTCCGGCGGCTTCGCAAATCAGTTTCAACTTTGTTTCAGCAGGCAATACAGGATTATCCAATGCCTGTCGAAGTTCGGGGATTCTCGAGAAACTATCTGCCAATATTCCGGCTTCCTCATAAACAATATCCTCTGTCCCCTTTTCGTCGGCATAGGCCAGCAAAGCCTTAGCATAACGCATTGAAATGACTCCTATATACATAACAATCAGTCTTTAGAAACAGTTAATTCATCCAGCAAACGGTCAATCATTTCCATTTGTTCTTTCTCATCATCGAGGTTCTTGCGCAAAACCTTCTCAGCAATGTCGACAGACAGTACAGCTACTTGGCGGCGGATGTCGCTGATAGCGCTGTCTTTTTCTGCCTGAATCTGCTTTTTCGCTTCATCCAGCAGTTTCTGTCCTTCAACCTGAGCCTGTGTTTTGGCTTCCTTCAGAATACGTTCGCGGGTTGCGACCGCTTCATTCAGGATGCGCGCCTGCTCCTCGTGAGCCTTAGCCAATATCATTTCACTGTCTGCTTTAATATTAGCCAATTGCTCATTGGCTTCACGTGCAGCAAGCAGTGACTTGTCTATATATTGTTTTCGCTCATCCACCATTCTGGTGATCACCGGAAAACCGTATTTTGCCAGAATGACAAAAACGATACCGAAAACGATGACCATCCAGAATAACAGACCGCTATCAGGTGTTAATAATGACATGCTAAATTAATTATAAGAACAAAGTTAATAAACAAACAATAATGGCGATCAGAGCCACACCTTCTACCAGCGCGGCGATAATAATCATATTCATACGGATATCTCCTGCCGCCTCCGGCTGACGGGCAATTGCCTCCATGGCAGAACCACCGATTTTACCGATACCGATACCTGCACCGATTACTGCAATAGCTGCTCCAAGTGCAGCACCTAATTTCCCTAAACCTGCCGCAGCAGCGGACTGTAATAAAACTGCTAGTAACATAATAGTTTGTTTTTTGAATTAATTATTTAATTTATTTCATTTCTTTTTCTTCACGCATCTCTTCTGTACGGGACAACCCGATAAAGACCGCGGACAACATGGTAAATACGTATGCTTGAATAAATGCGACCAATAATTCCAGCGCAGTCATAAAGATTCCGAATGCCACAGCAACAAATCCCATGGAACCATTGATCAGAGGTCCCATATTCGCCGTAATAAAAATGATGGATATCAAACTGAGAATAGCAGCATGACCGGCCATCATATTGGCAAACAAACGGATCATCAATGCAAATGGCTTCGTAAAGATTCCGAAAATCTCAATAATCGGCATCATCGGGAACGGAGCCTTCAACCACCAAGGAACATCAGGCCATAGAATCTCTTTCCAATATTCCTTGTTCCCCCATAGATTCACAGCCAGGAACGTACAGATAGCCAGCACAAAGGTAACGGCAATATTACCTGTAATATTCGCACCGCCGGGGAAGAAAGGAATCAATCCCATCAGATTATTGATCAGGATAAAGAAGAAAGCCGTCAGCAGATAAGGTGCATAACGCTTATAATCCTTACCGATACAACCCTTTATCACATCATCATTGATTGCCAGGATACAAGCTTCCATCATGCCCACCATTCCTTTAGGAGCTTCCTTTTCTACTGGATGTTTTTTGTACCAACGGGCACAACTCAACACTAGAATCACCAGAATGGCACTATTGACAAACAACCCGGTAACATTCTTTGTAATAGAGATATCCAAAGGTTTTACTTCGTTACCGCTAGCATCCTTTTCCACTATCTTACCTTTATATTCACCGTCTTTAGCAATGTACAGTCCTTCATACTCTCCGTTTCCTTCCTCAAACCTAGAAGAAAGAAAAACGTGCCATCCTGTACTGCTTTTTACGATTACCGGCAGTGGTATAGCTATAGGTGTATCTCCTATGTCAGTGATATGCCATTCATACGAATCACCTATATGTCCGAAAACGATTTCATTTACGTCTACCTGCTGCTCTTTATAGTCAGTTTCCGACTCTTCCCGGGCATTGGCTCCTTGCAGAAAAGCGATCAGCAACATTAAAACCGTTCCTATATATCGTAAACTTCTCATATTACTTATACTTGTACCTATTACTTTTATGTTTTATCTCAAAATGAAAAAAGAAGCGGGTT
>ENA-OQKK01000038-OQKK01000038.1-human-gut-metagenome-genome-assembly--contig:-NODE-38-length-47695-cov-10.047469_pt1 | contig 47695 bp, 36 predicted proteins | sample MGYA00242648_ERZ504797 | MGnify/ENA primary metagenome ERZ504797 (study PRJEB26092, sample SAMD00036412) | human gut metagenome | host: Homo sapiens | study: EMG produced TPA metagenomics assembly of... | reverse complement strand
CTATTACTAAAGTCTTATTGTGTAAAGTCTAATTCCTGTTTACCACGTCGACAATAAACGCTGATAAAAGTGGTGTGTCCCGCGTTTCACGTGAAACACGGGACACACTTTTACTCACTTCTTTTCTTTTTACGGCTCGGCTGCTGACGCTGGTAGCCGCTCTTTTCCTTCACTTCGGCGGCTTCCTTGGCCTTCTGCAGCGCCTCTTCCTCGAGGGATGGCAGACCGGCCTTGGCTCGGCGGGCGTTCTCATGAACATGATCACGCTTTTCCTTCGCTTCGGCGGCCGGAGATCCCGGAGTCGGGAAGACGTGGATCTGCCAGATGGAACGCAACAGATTGCAGATGTTGTTGGTGAGCCAGTACACCAGCACAGCGAACGGCATGGCAATACCGGAGAAAATGTACATGATCGGGAACATCCACAACATCATCTTCTGCATCATTTCGGTCTGCTTGTTTGCCGCAGACTGAGCCATGTTACGCTTCATGCTGTTGTACTGCATGAACCACAGGCAGAAGCACATCAATGCAACGAAGATGGCGATAACTACTTTGCCATGCACGGCGGCGGTCGTGAAGTTATCAGCCACGTTCACACCGAACACTGTGGTGGACGTGAACTGCTTGGCTGTGGCGATGTCGAAAGCGCCAAGACCCTGTCCGTCCCTGAATTTGCCGCGTGCGATGTACGGAATGGCTGACAGCGTATAGAACATGCACATGAATACGGGACCCTGCACGAACATAGGGAGCATGGAAGTGCAGCCACCCATCGGGTTCGCATCATTGTCCTGGTAGAGCTTCATCATCTCGCGCTGCATGGCTTCCTTGCTGGCGGGATCGTTCTTGCCCTTGTATTTGTTTTGGATACGCTGCATCTTTGGCTGCAGGACGGTCATCTGGGCCTGCATCTTGCGCATACCCTTCATGGACTTGTAGAACAGCGGAAAAACGCATGCCTGGACCACAAGTACTAGGAATACGATGGACATGACCCACGAGAAACCGATCTCGTTCATGCCCAGCATCACCAGGAACTTATGGAATACGGCCATGATCTGCGTCATGAGCCACTCGACGGGATACAGGAGCTTATACAGCCAGCCCCAGAAACCGCTGTCGAGGAGGAATTGATTTTGATTCATTACAGGCCAGTCTCCTTATCGCCTATAGGTTTTTCTACGTTCAGAGGCGTGAGCCGAGGTTCCTCGTGTGCCTTCGACCACGAACATCTGTAAAACAAGGAATAAAGCTGCGGAACGTCGTCAATTCCCCCACGGTTCCACTGATTGCAGCGAAGAAGGCGCAATAACGCAAGAAGGCCACCCTTAAGGCGGCCAAATCGTTCAATCGCCTGAATCGCGTAATTGGAACAACTTGGATAATATCTGCAGCAAGGCGCGGTATTCGCGGAAATATGACGTTGGTACCAGCGAATGGCACGAATCATCCAATTTCCGTTACGACCGGCGTTCATTACCGACGCACGGCCTTACGATTCACCGCTTCAAAACATGCTGCGATCTGCTGCTCCAACGATAGAAAATCGGCATGCGCAGCACTTGGCTTGGCACGCAACACGATATCGCAGGATTCAGGTAAGGCAGATTCGTACTTTCGTGCAAGCACGCGGAAACGACGCTTGACGGCATTACGCGTCACAGCGTTGCCGACAGCCTTGGAAACGGCCAAACCGACACGTCGGCCCCGCATCGCCGCAGAATCGTCGATAATGGCATCGTCGTGCACCAAATAATGCACGACGATGTCTTCTCGCGATACCCTACGACGGCGTTTGAGCACCGCGACGAAATCGCGATGGCTTTTCAGCCGTTCCACCGCTCTATGCCGTTAAATCAGGCAGCGAGGGACTTGCGGCCCTTGGCGCGGCGACGGTTGATCAGAGCGCGGCCTGCGCGGGTGCGCATGCGCTGACGGAAACCGTGCTTCATGTGACGACGACGGTTGTTCGGCTGGAATGTCCTCTTCATAATTAATGCTCCCGGTGTTTTTTGCCATGCCAAGGCACGGCTCCTCATGAGTCAAGCTCTACCAAGTTACTCTGACCCCTGAACAGAGATGAATACGCATATCAAATCCTTCACATTTTCATGGGGATTCTCCCCACAAAACAATCCACAGAAACGTTGATATGTCGCCAAACTCCCCACAAAAGTTATCCACAAACTACAATGATGTTATTCACAATTCAGTCTTTTCAACACGCTTACCGGTGGATAACTTGGGGAAAAGAGAGTACAAATAAACAGTTGCACACTTGGAAAAGTCTGTCGAGAAAGGGGAATCCGTGGCCGACACGACAACTGACCCTCTCGAGCAGGCTCGGGGAGTCTGGTCCGACGCGCTGGCGTTGTTGCACCAGAATCCGGCGCTGTCCATCCGAGATAAAAGCTGGCTGGAAAACGTTTTTCCCGAAGGCATGTGGGGTCCTACCATTGTCTTATGCGTGCCAAGCGCGGCCGCACAGCAGACGTTGCAGAACGAATTGAACCAGCCCCTGCTGGAAGCCTTGCGGGAAGCCGCCGAACAGGATATTTTCCCCGCATTCAAGATTGTGGAAAAGAAGGAACCGGCCCAACCTGCCGTCGAGGAATACCCCCACTTCTCCCCCGCGCCACATGCGGAGGAAACCACGCAGGGGCAGCTGCCGATTCCGGTTGTCATGCCGCCGGAGCGCCACAACAACTTCCAACGCGGCCAAAACAGGCCTCTGCTGGATCCTAAGACCCATTTGAATAAGAACGCCACGTTCGACACCTTCGTTCCTGGCGATTCCAATCGTTTCGCACGTACCGTCGCGTTGGCCGTCGCGGAAGGTTCCGGTCACGATTTCAACCCGCTTTGTATTTACGGCGGATCAGGATTGGGTAAAACCCACTTGCTGAACGCCATCGGCAATTACGCACTGGTCAAGGATCCCACGCTGAAAGTCCGTTATGTGACCAGTGAGGAATTCACCAACGAATTCATCGAAGCGTTGGGCGACACCAACCAGAATTCCGGTCAAATCAAGGAATTCAACCGTCGCTACCGCGAAGTCGACGTGCTGCTCATCGACGATATTCAATTTCTGAGCGGCAAGGACGCGACGCTTGAACAGTTCTTCCATACATTCAATACCCTGCATCAGGCGAACAAGCGCATTGTGATCGCATCCGATGTGCCTCCGAAGGATCTGCAGGGATTCAACGAACGTCTGATCTCCCGTTTCGAATCCGGCCTGACCGTTGACGTCAAGCCGCCGGATCTGGAGACGCGCATCGCCATTCTGCGCATGATCGCCCACGGCACCAACGTTCAGGACGATGTGCTCAACCTCATCGCGGAGCGGTTCACCGAGAATATTCGCGAGCTGGAAGGCGCGCTGAACCGCGTGACCGCCATGGCATCGCTGAGCGGCCAGCCGGTGACCCGCGCGTTGGCGGAACAGACGTTGCAGGACTTTTTCTCGACCGATGTGGAGATCAAGCCCACCGACATCATCACCCAGGTGGCCAAGTACTTCTACATTACGTTCGATGACATTGTCGGACGTTCGCGTACGAAGAAGATCGCGCTGGCGCGTCAGATCGCCATGTATTTGGTGCGTGAGCTCACCAGCATGAGCCTGAACGACATCGGCCAGGTGTTTGGCGGCAAGGACCACACCACGGTGATGCATGCATACACCCGCATCAGCGACGAGATGCAGGAAAAGCAGGAGATCTACAACTACGTGACGGAACTGACCCTGCAGCTCAAGCAGCGTTCCGGCGAAAAATAACGTTTTCTATGCGACTTTGCGCGTTTGCATGTGTTTCCGTGCGTCTCAAAAAAAAACGATTTTAGGCGTTTTCTGCCTTTCTCAGGCGATTTTCACAAGCCAAGTATGAGTATCAGTAAATTCTTTATCAGCTGTTTTACCGACCATCCTGACACGCCGGCCTGTGGAAGATTTTCATTGAAGTTATCCACATGGTTATACACAAATCAATGATTTCTCGGTGGAAAACCCGTTGGAAACTCCAGAATCGCCGGTGGATGAATTGTGGACTATCCACATGGTTTTGTGGATAACTTTTTCAAAACGACGAGGCTGTGGATAACCCGATGATTTGTCCACACTTCGTCCAAAAGTTATCCACAAGCAATGAGATGTTGCGAGCCATTGCAAAACGTGGGGTCTGAGCACTTACCCACATTATCCACAGGCCTTATTATGACGAATGTAGGTTGTTATAAGAAATTCATCATCGTCGTCATAAGTGGGGAATTCCCCACGCTTCGTCAAACGCCGACAGTCTCGCTAGAATGACTTATGGACCGAACGAAACGAGGAAACTAGCCATGAAAGTTGAAGTCAATTCCCAAGCGCTGGCAGACGCAGTAGCCTGGACCACTCGCGTGATCGACGCTCGTCCTGCATCCCCCATTTTGGCAGGCATTCGCTTGGAGGCCATCGACGGCACCCTCCAGCTTTCCGCCTTCAATTACGCCATTTCCGCACGCCACCATATCGAAGCAGGCGTTGATGAAAGCGGATCCATTCTGGTGCTCGGCAAGCTGCTGGCAGATATCACCAAGTCGCTTCCCGCCGCGAAAACCTACCTGTCCACTGACGGATCCACACTGACCATCACGTCGGGCAAGTCCACCTTCACCATGCAGCTCATGCCGGATAACGAATATCCGGATCTGCCGGTGGTTCCCGCCAAACTGGGGCAGGTGGACGCCCAAATCTTCGCACAGGCCGTCGCCCAGGCGTCCGTCGCCGTTTCCCGCGAGGAGAACCGTCCGGTACTGACCGGCATTCGTGTGCAGTTCCAAGGCAACAAGGTGATCATGAGCTCCACCGACCGATTCCGCTTGTCGCGTTCGAGCTTCACCTGGACGCCGGAAAACCCAGACATCAACACCACCGCACTCGTGCGCGGCGCACTGTTGCGCGATGTGGCCCGTTCCTTGGACGAGCATCAAAACATCGTCGTGGATTTCGATCCGGAGAATCCGTCGCTGCTGGGCTTTGAGAATGCCGGACGCGTATCCACCTCGCAGCTGATCGACGGCGAATTCCCCGCGGTGGACCGCCTGTACGCTGACGAATACCCGATTCATGCGGTCATCAACAAGCAGGATCTCATCAGCGCCATCAAGCGCGTGTCCCTCGTGGCCGAACGCAACGCTCCGATCCGCATGGCCTTCACCAGCCAGGAACTCACGCTGACCGCAGGCTCGGTGGATGAAGCCCAAGCCAAGGAGATCCTCGACATCGACATGGATGGCGAAGACATCACCGTGGCCTTCAATCCCGCCTACCTGATCGAAGGCCTGAGCGCCATCAGCGAGCCGTTCGTACGCATGAAGATGACCACCGCGGTCAAGCCGGTGGAATTCAACGGCCAGCAGGAATCGAATTCCGAAGAATCCATGGACTACCGCTACCTGCTCGTGCCGATGCGCTTCAACAGCTGAACTAAGCTGACCTACACGAAAACGCGGATACATCGCAAAAAATAGGGCTGAACATGGCTGTTATTGCCAGTTCAGCCCATTTGCATGATTAATTGCGATTATTTACGTAAGAAATTCGCACTATCTCAAGGATCTTGCATGTATATTTCCCGACTGGCACTCGACCACTACCGATCGTGGGAACATTGCGTGCTCGATTTCAAACCGGGAATCAACATTCTGCAAGGTGCCAACGGACTCGGCAAAACCAATATCGTGGAAGCCATCGAAGTGCTTTCCACAGGATCCAGCCATCGCGCGTCATCATCACTGCCATTAATCGAAAAAGGGTGCACGTCGGCCACCATCCGAGCCAACGTGGAAGACGGTGAAACGCAGCACACCTACGAGGCGACCATCGTGGCACGGGGTGCTAACCGAGCGCGCATCGACGGCGGAAAATCTCAATATATGAGGGATCTCATCGGGCGCACGCCCTCCGTCTCCTTTACCCCCGAAGATCAACGTCTGGTAGCAGGGGATCCCGCGACCCGACGCAACTTCATCAACCAGGCCGCGTCTCTGCTGCTCCCCCACTATGTGCAGACCCTGCAACAGTTCACGCACGTGGCGAAACAGCGCACGGCACTGCTCAAACAACTCGGCGACGGCACGAATCTCGACCCGCAATACGGCCAGCAGGCGGTCTTAAGCGGGCTGGAAATCTGGACGGGGCAATTCATCGACCTCGGCATGCAGCTGACGCGGGACCGCAACAACGTGATCTCACGCTTGGAAGAGCCTTTTGCGCGGATCTACGCGTCTTTGGCGGGAGATGACGAACGGGCGGCGCTCGCCTACGAGCCGTCCTTCGACGAAGTGATGCTGTTCGACGATCCGGCCGCGGAGATCAGCCGCCATTTCCAACGCATCTACCCCGGCGAAGTGGCGCGCGGGCAGAATCTGATCGGTCCGCATCGCGACGACCTGACTTTGCTGCTCAACGATATGAACGCACGCGAATTCGCGTCCAACGGTGAGATGTGGACCATGGCTTTGGCGTTGAAAATGGCGCTATATGAGGCGGTTTCCGCACATTTTGAAAGCAAGCCAATCGTGATTCTCGATGATGTGTTCGCACAGCTTGACGAGGCCCGTCGTGGGCAGATCCTCGATTTTGCGATGCGGCAGGACCAGGTGCTGATCACCGTCGCCGCGGCAAGCGATATTCCGCGCATGGATGCTGGGCGCTTTCACGCGGACGCGCATGTGATCGACGTGGCCGCGTTGCGCAGGCAATCGCAAGATGGACAGCATGACGATTTGACGGCGATGATGGCGCAACTTGTCGCGGGACGGGAATCTGCAACGCAATCGTCTGCAGCGCAACAGTCGGTGAATCGACAGGAGCAGCGCTGATGCCGAATCCTCCAATCTGCGAAACATTGCATCTCGACCAACGCAAGTTGCCCGCCGAAGTATTCGAACGTATCAGCCGACGTGCCGGCCGATATAAGGAACGTGAGGAACGTGCGCGGCAGGCGTGGGAGAATTTCGGCAAACCCGGACGCGACCCGCAGACGGTCGGCAATATTTTCAACGTGATCGCAACGCAAGGTTCTTGGACGCCGCATCTGAAAATCGCGCAGATGCAGAATCATTGGGATCAGGTGGTCGGCGTCGAAAACGCGCGCCACTCCTACCCCGTCGACCTGCGCGACGGCATTCTGACGATCCGATGCGACAGCCCCGCATGGACCACCACCTTGACGTACATGATTCCGCTGCTGACCGACACCATTCGCCGTAGGCTCGAGGGGCTGACCATCAACGAGGTGCGCGTCACCGGCCCACAACAACAGGGATTCAGCCGAGGACGAATGACACGAAGGCCGCGATATTAGCGCGACACCACGTGCTATCAGACGTTCGTTGAAGGCGCTTCGTCGAAGAATTCCCCCTGCGACGCTTCCAAGCGGGCCGTTCGCAACGGTCGAATGTTGTTTTCCGAAAGCGAAAAAAACAGGGGTAAACGGCTGGATTTCAAGGATAAATGCCTCTGGCGCTCTGTCCCCCTCCATGAGTAGAATATCAAGCAGTGTATGTAAACGCCTAGAAGGGGCCTTTATTTGCGTTCTAGGTGGTATCACCTGCGTGAATGACCCTCATTGGCGGGAAAAATGCAGGAAGGAATCTCTGTGGCAGACCTTGATGCGGATTCGCTGAACGAATCAGCTGAAAACACGCAGGAAGATCAGATCCAGAACGATCAGCTCGAAGATGCGCAGCTCGATGACACCTTGGCTCCGGAGCATTACGACGCTTCCGATCTGAGGGTTCTGGAAGGCCTTGAGGCGGTGCGAATCCGCCCGGGCATGTACATCGGCTCCACCGGCCCCCGAGGCTTGCACCACCTGGTGTACGAGATCGTCGACAACTCCGTCGATGAGGCGCTGGCAGGCTACGCTTCGCACATCGAAGTGACGATTCTGCCGGACGGTGGCGTGCGCGTGGTGGATGACGGCCGAGGCATTCCGGTCGACGAAGTGCCGGGCGAAGGCGTTTCCGGCGTGGAAACCGTGATGACCAAGCTGCATGCCGGCGGCAAGTTCGGTGGCGGCGGCTATGCGGTTTCCGGCGGTCTGCACGGCGTGGGCATCTCCGTGGTGAACGCGCTGTCGACCCGCGTCGACATCGAAGTGCGCCGACAGGGCTTCCACTGGACCCAGACCTACATCGACCAGAAGCCGACCGCACGTCTTGCCAAGGGCGAGCCGATGGGCGAAGACGAGTCCACCGGCACTTCCGTGACCTTCTGGGCAGACGGCGCGATCTTCGAAACCACCACCTACGATTTCGAGACCCTGCGCAACCGCTTCCAGCAGATGGCGTTCCTCAACAAGGGGCTGAAACTGTCCCTGACCGATTTGCGCGAACCGGATCAGGCCGGAGACGAAGTCGCGGGCGAAAGCGACGACAATGCCGAACCGAAGCATCAGACGGTCACCTACCAATACAACGACGGCATCAAGGATTATGTCGATTACTTGGTGAAGTCCCGCAAGGCAACCCCCGTCGAACCGGACGTGATCGATTTCGAAGCGGAAGACCTGAAAATCGGCATTTCCGCGGAAATCGCCATGCAATGGACCACCGCATACTCCGAAGCGGTGCACACCTTCGCCAACACCATCTCCACCACCGAAGGCGGTACCCACGAAGAAGGCTTCCGCGCCGCGCTGACCTCGCTCGTCAACCGTTACGCACGTGAAAAGAACATCCTCAAAGACAAGGATGAGAACCTCTCCGGCGACGACGTGCGCGAAGGCCTGACCGCAGTGGTGTCGGTGAAACTCACCACCCCGCAGTTCGAAGGCCAGACCAAGACCAAGCTCGGCAATTCCGAAGCGAAAACCTTCGTACAGCGTGTGATGACCGACAAGCTCGGCGACTGGTTCGATTCGCATCCTAGCGAGGCCAAGAACATCATCCAGAAGGCCATTGAAGCCTCCCGTGCGCGTCTTGCAGCCAAGAAGGCACGTGAGAATACCCGCCGTAAGTCAATCTTCGAATCTGCGGGCATGCCAGACAAACTGAAGGATTGCCAGTCCAACAATCCTGAAGAATGCGAACTGTTCATCGTGGAGGGCGACTCCGCAGGCGGCTCCGCAATTCAGGGACGCAACCCGATCACGCAGGCCATCCTGCCGTTGCGAGGCAAAATCCTTAACACCGAGCGTGCAAGCCTCGACCGCATGATGAAGTCCGAAACCATCGAATCGCTGATCACCGCGGTCGGCGGCGGCTATGGCGAGGATTTCGACCTGAACAAAGTCCGCTACCACAAGGTCATCATCATGGCCGATGCCGATGTGGACGGCGCGCATATCGCAACCCTGAATCTGACGCTGTTCTTCCGCTACATGCGCCCGATGATCACCGCTGGTTACGTGTATGTGGCCATGCCGCCGCTGTACCGACTCAAGTGGACCAAAGGCGCGCACGACTTCGTGTACACCGACGCCGAACGCGACCGCGTGCTCGCCGAAGGCAAGTCCGCCGGCCGTCAGCTGCCGAAGGGCGAAGGTATCCAGCGTTACAAGGGTCTGGGTGAAATGAGCTACCAGGAACTGTGGGAAACCACCATGGATCCTGACCACCGCATTCTGAAGCAGGTGCAGATCGAAGACGCGGCCGCAGCCGACGAAACTTTCTCCATGCTCATGGGAGACGAAGTCGAACCTCGCCGTCTGTTCATCCAGCGCAACGCCCGCAACGTCAGCTGGATCGACGCGTAGGGATTTCAAGGACTTCAGGCAAGGTTTCATAAGGATTTAGAAGGACTTAGAAGTTGGCAGACGAAAACAACAGCAACGAAGACGGCCAGTTCGTGCCTGACGGCTCCATGGAGCCGTTGAGCCCGCAGGAGGCCGACAACACCGATTACGGCCTGATGGTGGGCGAACGCATCCAGAAGAAGGATCTGCAGCAGGAAATGCGCGATTCCTACCTGGCGTACGCCATGTCCGTGATCGTGGACCGTGCGCTCCCGGACGTGCGCGACGGCATGAAGCCGGTGCATCGCCGTGTGATCTACGCGATGTACGACGGCGGCTACCGCCCCGACCGCGGCTACTCCAAGTGCGCCCGCGTGGTCGGCGAAGTGATGGGTAAGTACCATCCGCACGGCGATTCCGCGATCTACGGCACGTTGGTGCGTATGGCACAGTCGTGGTCTATGCGCTACACGCTGGTCGACGGCCAGGGCAACTTCGGCTCCCCCGGCGACGATCCGGCCGCGGCGATGCGTTACACCGAATGCCGTATGGCTCCGCTCGCCATGGAAATGGTTCGCGACATCGACAAAGACACCGTCGATTTCCTGCCGAACTACGATGGCAAGACACAGGAGCCGACCGTGCTTCCGGCACGATTCCCGAACCTGTTGTGCAACGGTTCGTCCGGTATCGCCGTCGGTATGGCCACCAACATTCCTCCGCACAACATGCGCGAGGTGGCCGAAGGCGTGCATTGGGCACTCGACCACCCGGACGCAAGCCGCGAAGAGCTGCTCGAAAACCTGATCCGCATCATCAAGGGACCGGACTTCCCTACTGGCGCAACGATTCTCGGACATAAGGGCATCGAACAGGCCTACCGTACCGGCCGTGGTCTGATCACCATGCGTGCGGTGGTGAACACCGAAGAGATCAAGGGCCGCATGTGCCTCGTGATCACCGAGCTGCCGTACCAGGTGAACCCTGACCGACTGGTCGTCTCCATCCGCGAAGCGGTGCGCGACGGCAAGATCCAGGGCATCGCCGACATGCGCGACGAAACCTCCGGTCGTACCGGCCAGCGTCTCGTGCTCGTGCTCAAGCGCGACGCCGTGCCGAAGGTCGTGCTCAACAACCTGTACAAGCACTCCCAGCTGCAGCAGACCTTCGGCGCCAACATGCTGGCGCTGGTCGACGGTGTGCCGCGCACGCTGTCTTTGGATGCCTTCATCCGCCATTGGGTGGGCCACCAGCTGGAAGTCATCGCACGCCGTACCGCATACCTCAAGCGTGAGGCGGAGGAACGCGACCACATTCTGCAGGGCTATCTGAAGGCCCTCGACATGATCGACGAGGTCATCGCGCTCATTCGTGCTTCCGAATCTGCGGAAACCGCGCGCACGGGCCTTATGGACCTGCTGGACGTGGATGAAGTGCAGGCCGACGCCATTCTGGCCATGCAGCTGCGCCGACTGGCCGCATTGGAACGTCAGAAGATCCTCGACGAGCACAACGAACTGATGCGTCGCATCGCCGACTACAACGACATTCTCGCCAAGCCAGAGCGCCAGCGCAAGATCGTGGGCGACGAGCTTGACGAAATCGTGTCCAAGTATGGAGACGAACGTCGAACCAAGATCCTGCCGTACTCCGGCGAAATGAACGTCGAAGATCTGATCGCGGAAGAAAACGTGGTCGTAACCGTTACACACTCCGGTTTCATCAAGCGCACCAAGGCCGACGAATACCGTGCGCAGCATCGCGGCGGCAAGGGCATCAAGGGCGCCAAGCTGCGCGAGGACGACGTGGTGGACCACTTCTTCCTCACCAGCACGCACAACTGGCTGCTGTTCTTCACCAACAAGGGACGCGTGTACCGCCTGAAGGCGTACGAGCTGCCGGAGGGATCGCGCGATTCCAAGGGACAGCATGTGGCCAACCTGCTGCAGTTCGGGCCGGACGAGACGATCCAGACCGTGCTGTCGATTCCGAACTACGAAGTGGCCAAGTATCTGGTGCTCGCCACCCGTTCCGGCAAGGTCAAGAAGACCGCGCTCGCCGAATACGATTCCCCGCGTCAGGGCGGCCTGATCGCAGTGCGCCTTATGACCGGCGAGAACGGCGAGAACGCCGACGAGCTGATCGGTGCCGCACTGTGCAACGCCGAGGATGACATCATTCTTGTGTCGAAGCTGGGCATGAGCCTGAAGTTCCAGGCCAACGACGAGCAGCTGCGCCCGATGGGCCGTCAGACCGCAGGCGTGCAGGGCATGAAGTTCCGCGAAGGCGACGAGCTGCTGGCCATGGACGTGGTCTGGGGTGATTCCGACAAGGATCTGTTCGTGGTCACCAACGAGGGCTTCGCCAAGCGCACCGCCATCAGCGAATACCGTTTGCAAGGCCGTAACGGCTTTGGCGTCAAGGCCGTGCAGCTCGCCGAAGGCCGTGGCTCCCTCGTGGGCGCGGTGATCGTTGAGGAAGATGACCAGATCATGGCCATCATGAAGTCCGGCAAGGTCATCCGTTCCAACGTCGACGAGGTCAAGCGCACCGGCCGCACCACCCAAGGTGTGACGTTCGCCAAGCCGGACAAGAACGACGAGATCATCTCCATCGCACGCAACGAGGAGAAGGATGACGAATCCGCGGAATCTGGCGAATCTGCGGAAAAAACGGAATCCGCGGAACATGGGACGAACGCAACCGTGAACGAGGGTGCTTCGGCATCGTCTGAAGCCGCTACTGAAGCCAACGCTGGCAACGGCGATGGCGAGAATGTAGAGGCATGAAGACAAGACAGGCAATCGTCTGCGAAAACTGGTAGCCTCAGCTAAGAACTGGGCACAATCTTGCAAGGAGCAACGATGAGCGAGAACATCGAAGGACAGCAAATGCCGGAGGTTGGGCAGGCACCGCGCGTGGCACGTTCCGCTTCCAGCCAGCCGCTGATTGGTGCGGATCAGGTTCAGGCGCACGAGGGTGCCTCCTCCGCTTCCGGCGGTGTGAAGGTCCGTGAGAAGCGTCGCGGCGGCGCTCCGCGTGCACGCCGTATGAGCCTGTCTCTGACGCGTATCGATGCATGGTCGGCCGCCAAGGTGGCGTTCATGCTTTCCATCGCGGGAGGCATCATTCAGATTGTCGCGGTGGCTTTGCTGTGGGGCATGCTGAACGTGGTCGGCGTGTTCGACCAAGTTACGCAGATTGTGTCTTCCACTGGCTTGGACGCTGGCGGATTCGACCTGACCAACGTGTTCTCGTTGGGCACTGTGCTGAGCGCCGTCACCATCTTCTCCATTGTGGAAGTGGTGCTGATCACCGTGCTCGTGGTGATTTTCACGCTGCTGTACAACGTGGTGAGCACCCTCGTCGGTGGCATCCACGTCACGCTTGGAGATGATTAATAGCGCAGTGCGCTATTAATGGCAGCGAGCGGCGATAGCGTCCGCGAGCGTCGCATGCAATGCTGAAATAGCGCAGTGCGCCGTCAGTAGCGGCGATAGCAAACTCAAACGCAACAAGACGGTCTGTGTCGTGATTCCCATCACGACACAGACCGTCTTCGTATTTTCTAGACCAGTCTGTCTCTTACCGTACGCCAAACCCTATCTGCCTCTCCCCTGCCTGCAATCTGCCCATATCTGCCCTATATATGGCAGATTTTGCCTTCCGACCTGTACCATCTCGCTTATATATGGCAGGTCAACTTGCGAAAAAGCCAGTTCGGGGGTATATTTTGGGTCATTTTTCCTACCAAGGCTGCCATATATAAGCGAGATATCACCGTACGAACTCTCAAATCTGCCATATATAAGCGAGATAGCGGAGCTGCGCGAGAGGAACTTGCGGTTATAGCTGAAACTATTGCGATTTTTAGAGATAGTTTCAGTTATAACCGGAACTATCGTGATTTTGAGTGATTGTTTCAAATGTAACTGCAACTAGATTGGGTGCGCTGAAGTACGTGTTGAAATACGAAAAGAGGGTCTGTCTGGAATGAAACCAGACAGGCCCTCAATGTATTTCGATGAGCCAGCCGTATTGGCTAGATTGGCTAAAACGGCTAGATCAGAGCACGCCCTGGGCGACCATGGCGTTGGCGACCTTCACGAAGCCGGCAGCGTTGGCGCCGAGCATCAGATCACCCTCGTGGCCGTATTCCTTGGCGGCTTCCAGAGAGTTGGCGACGATGTTCTCCATGATGGACTTGAGCTTGCCGTCAACCTCTTCAAAAGTCCAGGAAAGGCGGTAGGAGTTCTGGCTCATCTCAAGGCCGGAAACCGCCACGCCACCCGCGTTCGCGGCCTTGGCGGGGCCATAGAGCACGTTGTTGGCCTGGTAGACGGCGATTGCCTCCGGAGTGGAAGGCATGTTGGCGCCTTCGCACACCACGGTGCAGCCGTTGGCGACGAGAGCCTTGGCGGATTCCTCGTCGATCTCGTTCTGGGTGGCGCACGGCAGGGCGATATCGCACGGAACGGTCCACACGCCCTTGCAGCCCTCGTGATATTCGGAGCCCGGCACACGCTCGGCGTATTCCTTGATGCGGCCGCGGTGGCCCAGCTTGATGTCCTTGACCACGTCGAGCTGAATACCGTTCGGATCGTAGATGTAGCCGTTGGAATCGGAGGCGGTCATAACCTTCGCGCCGAGGGCCTGAGCCTTCTCGGTGGCGAAGATGGCCACGTTGCCGGAGCCGGAGATGACCACGGTCTTGCCTTCGAAGGAATCGTTGCGCAGCACGCGCATTGCCTCGGCGGTGTAATAGCACAGGCCGTAACCGGTGGCTTCGGTACGAGCCAGGGAGCCGCCGAATTCGAGGCCCTTGCCGGTCAGCACGCCGGAATACTCGTCGCGGATGCGCTTGTACTGGCCGAACAGGTAGCCGATCTCGCGGCCGCCCACGTTGATATCACCGGCCGGGACGTCGGTGAACTGGCCGATGTGACGGCACAGTTCCGTCATGAAGGCCTGGCAGAAACGCATGACTTCGGCGTCGGACTTGCCCTTCGGGTCGAAGTCGGATCCGCCCTTGCCGCCGCCCATCGGCAGGCTGGTCAGGGAGTTCTTCAGGATCTGCTCGAAGCCGAGGAACTTGATGACGCCTTCGTTCACGCTCGGGTGGAAGCGCAGACCGCCCTTGTACGGGCCGATCGCGGAGTTGAACTGGATGCGGTAACCGCGGTTGACCTGCACCTTGCCCTCATCGTCGGTCCATGCGACGCGGAACTTCACCACGCGCTCCGGCTCGACGATGCGCTCAAGCACGCCCGCCTTCTCATATTCCGGATGCTTCGCAACCACCGGCTCGAGGCTTTCGAAAACCTCGCGAACGGCCTGCAGGAACTCCGGCTGGTCGCCGTCGCGCTTCTCGACCTGCGCGTACACGCGCTTGACGTACTCGTCAGTGAGCATATTCTTCCCCTTCGGGATAGTTGGGTTACCAATAGACGGTCTCATTCTATGTGCACGAATATGGACGGCACAAGACCTTGTTCAGGATTTGGAGACGCTTTTTGCGAGTGCTGGTTCTGAACCTGCTTCTTTTTACGGGATTGCCGTGCCTTGTGTTGCCTATAGGATGGAAATGCGGAAAGCGTGGGAGAGAGTACGTCCGCAATAACATCTCACGATCTCACATAATGGGAGAATCATCATGATTGAAGGATTTAAGAAATTCATTGCACGCGGCAACATGATCGACATGGCGGTCGGTGTCGTCATGGGCGGTGCCGTCACCACAGTGGTTAACTCTATTGTCAACAATGTGATTAATCCGTTCATCGCCATGATTTTCGGCAAACCGAATATGGATGGTCTGCTGGCAATCACATTCAATAATGCGACGGTTTCGTTCGGTGCGGTACTTGGCGCGATATTGAATTTCCTGATTATCGCGGCGGCCGTGTATTTCTGCATTCTCGTGCCGATCAACAAATTCCGTGACGTGACCGAGGCGTTGCTCGCCAAAACCAAGCTTGCGGAAGAACGGAGCAAAGCCGAGGAGGAAGCTGCCAAAGAGCCGGAAATCTCCACCGAAGAGCAGACGATCCTGCTGTTGCAGCAAATCCGCGATGAACTTGCCAAACGGAATGCACAGGATGCGCAGAACGTGCCGAACGATTCCGACACTGTTGCCGGTGCAGTCGCAGTGCGGTAGTCATCGCAAGCGATCGTAATAATCAATAATCCAAGGCCGTTTCAAGCGGTGACGCAAGTCCCGTCTGAGACGGCCTTTTGCAATGGTCTTTCAGCGGGGTGATTCTTCCATGCGCTGGAATAATACGGACTCTGGAAGGCACCTCAGCGGGTCATTTGTTCCAGTGACTGGAGGGATCTGGACTGTGAGGTGCTTGGTTGCGTCTAGTTTTCTCCAGTGACTGGAGGTTTTGGGATGCTGGGAGGCTTGTTGGTGGGAGGATTCCTCCACTCGGTGGAGGTTTTTGGACTGTGAGGTGCCTGGCTGCGTCCGGTTTTCTCCAGTGACTGGAGGAATTGGGATGCTGGTTTGGATTTCGGATTTGGGTATGAAAAAAGGGTTTCCGGAAATCACCGGAAACCCTATCTGTGGAGCTAAGGGGATTCGAACCCCTGACCCTCTCCATGCCATGGAGATGCGCTACCAGCTGCGCCATAGCCCCGTGGAGCTAGCCGGGTTCGAACCGGCGACCCTCTGCTTGCAAAGCAGATGCGCTACCAGCTGCGCTATAGCCCCATAGTTGAAAAAAAGCGGCCGCGCCGCTCTTAATCACCGTGGGCCCGGGAGGACTTGAACCTCCGACCTCATCCTTATCAGGGATGCGCTCTAACCACCTGAGCTACGGGCCCGTTCCTGCTGCACTGTTAAGCACAACGAATTGAAATAATACGCGAATTTCAGAGAAAGTCAATACAAGGTGTGTCTTCGGCGTGTCGTGACATAATGCAGACATGCCGAACAATCATCGTAGCCAGCGTAACAACAGTGGGAGAGCCAGCAGGGGAGTGCGCAACCGTAATCGCACGCTATCCGAAGAAACCACGCAAATCGCTGGGATGACGGTGACCATCGTGCGTAAAGCCATCAAAAACATGTACCTGCGCATCAAACCGCCGAACGCGCAAATCGTCATCTCCGCACCTTCTCGCATGTCGCAAGCGGCAATCGCACGATTTGTGACGGAACGCAAACCATGGATCGAACGTGCGCGACGCACCATGCTGCAAGCCAAGGATGAACAGATCCGTCAAAGCGATTTCAATGGTTTGGACCGTGTGAATGGTTCGCATGGTCCGGATAATCTGAATGGCCTGGAAAATTCGGGCGGCGTGGGCGATCGAAACAATCCAGGCGATCCCAATAGCTTGAATAATCCGCGCGTTTTCGTGTGGAACGACGCGGCGAAGGAACGGGCCGTGCGGGCCATCAATGCGCAACTGCCGGTGCTGCTTGCGAAATGGTCGCCGATTATCGGGCGGAAGCCGACGCATGTCACGTTACGCATCATGACGTCGCGATGGGGGTCATGCACGCCGAAAACCGGCCGCATCCGACTCAACCTGCAACTTGGTCTTATGGATCCCAGATTCCTGGAATACGTGCTTGTGCACGAAATGACGCACCTGTGGGAAAACGGGCACGGAGAGGACTTTCAGCGGCGTATGAGCGCATATTTGCCGCAATGGAGGCAATTGCGGCGGGATCTGAACCGTCATGTTGTGTTGTGATGCTCGCGATGCTGTTGCGTTCGCCGTCACGCTGCCATGCTGCGATGAGCTTGCGTAGGGCGATGTTGTTGCGTTGCCTGTGATGTTGAAATACTTGCGATATCACGCCACTGCCGTCACATTGCGCGGATTGCCATGACTAGCCACGGCTTACGCACGTTTGATAACGACGTATAGGTGATTCGTATAGCTTTTTGTTCATAAGATGTACAGAACGCTTAACATCCGCGATTTGCAAGCCTACAATCGTGACGACTGAAACGTTTGCGTGCAAACAGTCCACGCAGAAAGATCGAATAAGTGAGGGAGGGGTCGATTGTGACTGTATTGAGAAAAGTCGGCATTATCGGCATCGGACACGTGGGCGCGCATGTCGCAAATGCCGTGCTTTCCGCAGGACTGGCCGAAGAACTGAAGCTGTGCGACATCAACGAGCAAAAAGTAGTCAGCGAATGTCAGGATTTAAGTGACACGTTGGGTTTCTATCCGCATAACTGCGTGATCGGCAACTACGGCACGCAATACGAGCAGCTAGCCGACTGCGACGTGGTAATCAACGCTGCCGGCGACGTGAAAACCAGCGCCAAAGATCGTGACGGCGAACTGTTCGTCACCACCGACATTGCACGCACCTGGATCTCCCGACTGTTCAACGCAGGCTTCCACGGTGTGATCATCACCATCTCAAATCCTTGCGATGTGGTCGCAACCGAAATCTGGCACATCACCGGCTACGATCCGCGCAAAATCATCGGAACGGGAACCGCGTTGGATTCCGCACGACTGCGCAACGCCATCGCGAAACGCGTCAACGTGGATCAGAAATCAATCGGCGCATACATGCTGGGGGAGCATGGCAATTCGCAGTTCGCCTATTGGTCGAACGTGAACATCGCAGGCAAGCCGCTTGATCAACTCGCACAAGACGATCCGCAGCGATTCGCCCTCGACAAGGACGAAACCGAGCAGGACGCCCGACGAGGCGGATACCGCGTGTACGCCGGCAAAGAGTGCACGGAATACGCTATTGCAGCCACTGCGGCACGCCTTACGCAGGCTGTGCTCTGCGATGAACACTATGCGACCGCCTGCTCCACGCTGCTTACCGGCGAACAAGGCGAAAGCGGCAATTACGCCAGCCTGCCGTGCATCATCGGAGCGAACGGCGTTGAAGAAGTCCTCAGTCCCACACTCACCGAAAGCGAACAGGCCAAATTCCATGCGTCCTGCGAGCATATCCGTGCCAATATCGCGCAGCTTGCATGGTGGGACGACGAATGCCATCCCATGCTGCGCGGCTGAATCTGCAATAACTCAGCGGATTTAATAACAGAGCAGACTTGCGATTACTGATGTTGATTGTGTAAAAAATCAGCATTTACATAATCGCAAGTCTGTTTTATTTTCGTTTTATTTTTGATTATTTCGTAGCTTTCGCAGCATCGCCGTCAACAGTATGCTTGCGGATTTCCAACGTTTCGATACGACGGCCATCCACTTGCGTGACGGTCATGTCATAACCGTCGTCGGAAGGCAGCACGTCGCCGATTTCGCCCATCTTTCCAGTATGCGCCAGGAAATAGCCGGCAACCGTCTCGTACGGACCGTCTTCCAGCTCAATACCGGTCAAATCGGCGAAATCCTCAATCGTCATGCCGCCTTCGATCGTGGCGACGCCATTGACGAACGTGGTACGTTCCGTGCGTTCGCCGCCTTTCTCTTCCGGCAGATCATATTCGTCGCGAATATCGCCGACCAGTTCCTCCGTCATATCTTCCAACGTGACGATGCCGTCGGTACCGCCATATTCGTCGATGACCACCGCCAGATGAATGCCGCGCTTACGTAGCAGCTCAAGGCTTGGCAGCAGTTTCGACGTGCCCGGCAGCGAAATGCCCTCGCGCGTCACGTCGGCAACCGTCTTCGCCTCGGGATCGCGAATGTCAAGCAGGTCGCGCACATGCACGAAACCAAGCACATCGTCGAAATCCTTGCCGGTCACCGGATAGCGGGAATACGGCATTTCTCTCACATATGCGGCCGCCTCCTCAATCGGCATATCGCCATCCAAAAAAACCACGTCGGCACGCGGGCGCATCACTTCGGCCACAATCGTTTCGGACGCGTCGAACACGTCGTCGAGAATCGTGCGTTCGTCCTTGCTCAAGTTCGTATTGGTGTTGACGAGTACGCGCAGCTCTTCGTCGGACACTTCGCTGTCGGTTTCGTTCGGGTCGAAACCAAGCAAGCGCACGATAATGTTCGTGTTCTTGCCGATCAGCCAAATAATCGGCTTGCACACCTTCGCAAACACATGAATCGCAGGTACCACGGCACGCGCGATCTGCTCGTTGCGTTGCATGGCGATACGCTTCGGCACCAACTCCGAAATCACGATCGAACAGTACGAAATGATCAACGTCAGCACAATGGTGGTCAGGGGAGCGGCCACACTCGTCGGCACGCCCCAACTTTCAACGATCGGCACAATATAAGGCGAAATCGACGATTCGCCGAACGATGCGGAAAGGAAACCGCTCAACGTCACGCCGATCTGCACGGTCGACAAAAACGTGTTCGGATCTCGCGCGATCTGTGCGACGCGCTTTCCGCGGGCATCCTCCTGTTCCATCTGGTCGATCTGCGATCCACGCAGGCTGACCAACGCCAGTTCGGTGCCGGCAAACACCGATCCGAGCAACAGAAAAACGAAAATCAGGAGAATGTTCAAACCTAGAGACATGGTTCCACTCTATCGGGGCGGTATGTCAAAGTGTCTGTATCTCCTGATTTTCTTGGATTTTCTCAATTATTCTTAGATTGCTTAGCTTCGGATTGTTCTTTTTTGGATCTCTGTTTCGCAAATCTCCGTTTTCCGAATTGTAATCCGTTTCAGAAGCTAAGAACCTCGACTTTGCCGGAGTCCAGCTGGTACCTTGCGCCGACGATCATGAGTTTGTCGGATGCCAGCGCCTGCTGGATCGCTTCGGATTGTTCCACCAAGAGTTCGATGGTGCGCGCGATGTGCACGCGTTCGAAATCCTCGCTGGATTCCAATTCCGACTCGTGCGCCTGCCAGATTGAGAAACCGACGGTGCGCATCATGAGCGAATCCGAAGCGCAGATGCGTTCGTCGATGTCGGCAATGCTGTCGGCGGCCATCAGCGAATCCTCGGCATCGGCGGTCAGTTCGTGCAGTAACGCCTCGTAATCCTTGGAAGCTTGCTTGATCGCACCGCAATTCTGGTGGCCGAGCACCACCAGCAAACGTACGCCGAGCACGGTCACCGCGTATTCCAGGGATGCAAGCACGGCTTCGTCGATGATTTGACCGGCCGTGCGAACCGTGAACAGGTCGCCAAGACCGGAATCGAAAATAATATCCGGGCTTACCCGCGCGTCGGAGCAGCTCAGTACGGCCGCTTCCGGTGCGTGTGTGTCTACAAGTGCTGCGCGTGCTTCGGCGCCACGATTCGGATGTTCCGGTTTGCCTTCCGCAAACCTGCGATTGCCTGCCAGCATGCGGCTCCATGCGCCGCTTGCCGTACCTTCGACCTCGTTCTGGTCTACAAACAGTTCGTCTGCCATTGACTCCACCCCTCATTGTTCAGGCTAGCCAACATCATACGTTTTGGTCTGACCGTTCGCTGGGAAATAGAGCGATATCTCGCTTATGTATGGCAGATTTCGTGTTCTGTCCGGTGATATCTCGCTTATGTATGGCAGTCCCGAAGGTGAAAAACCGGAAAAATGTACCCCCGAAGTGGGTTTTTCGCATGATGGTCTGCCATGTATAAGCGAGAAGGCTCATGACAAGGCTCCGATTCTGCCATATATAAGGCAGATATGGGTATGAAAAAGGGTCCCCGATCGGCAGTGCGAACGGGGACCCTGCAAGGAAACTGGCTACAATCAGCCGGTGTTCTGCAGGCCTGCTGCGACACCGGACACGGTGCACAGGATCGGGTAGGTGTTACTGCAGTCTGCAGAAGATGAAAAGAATAAGAGCTAAAACAAGAAAGGCGGCACCGCTTATTCTCATTAAGGATGTGTATAGATTGCTCGGATCTCCTTTTTGAGTCCAGAGGAAATTGCTTATTTTCCAGAGTTGCCTTGGAAAAATAAGCATACATAATCCTAGCAGGGCAAGTGCTGTGAGATATATGTACTGCACTGTTCTCCTTATTTTAGGTAGTCGGAGATGCAAGGGTATGGTCCTTGTTTATTTATTCCGTTGCTTGAATCTTTGAAGAAATCGATACTCTCAAATGTAATCCCTTTATATTACTTCACGGTAATTACTTTAAAATGAAGATTAATTCTGTCTTTTTTCTTGTACTTGTTGGTGATATTTCCATTAAATTTCCATTCAATATATTCGTTGTCTAATAAAAAGAAGAGTGATGTATTGTTTTCATCGAGCGTCCCATGTTCCGGTGCCATCGCTGCTTGATCTGGTGTATGAGACATACTGGTTTGTCCCTACTGTTTTATTGATAACCCTTTTGCCTGAGGTTGTGGACAAGGCTAGAACTATATTGGCTCCAAAATCGACGGGGTTAGCTCTATGCGCGTGCGTTTCGAAACTGGTCACACGGCTGGAGACTTGAGGGCGCATATAGAATTCGCCCCCATTGGTGCCATTGTTGAAAACAATGGAAGGTGAAACCATATAGGTGGAATATTGATCATTTGAACTTTGCCCATCGAGATTGACTACCCGGTCGATGACGTTATTGGCGACAATCCATCCAACCTGCCACCAATTTACAGCAAAGGCTGGAGTGGTCATAACTGTGCATAGGCAAACTGAGATAATTGTGGAGAATAAAAAACTCTTCTGGATTTCATAATTTCCTCCATGTGAAAATTTAATCTCAATCGACAATGATTAAGATATTAAGAGTATTCTAATGGAAAATAAGTAGGGGTGCGCTTTAGGATGTGATTTTCTAGTGAAAATAGCAAAGGTTCTCTCTCGTGGAAGTTACAAACGAGGGCTTCGCTATGTGTCTGTGTTTCAGGAGTCATGCAGTTGTTACTGAATCATGAGTGGATTGAGGATAAGTATGCTAGTGCTGCATGTTAGGCGCTGAACAAAAACCTTCGAGTGCGGCGTCTTCCGTCAACAACACAGCTCGTTCAGAAATACACCCAATATGGTCAAACAGTAAGACAGCGCTATGATGCGAACAATCTTCTTCCAAGACAGTTTGTCATGAAGGAAAGCCGTAACCAAAAGGGTTGTCATTGGGGTTATAAGCAGGACGAGGAAGAAATAGAGAAATGTGGACTAGGCTCAATCTGCCGAGAATATAAGTCTGACCGAACCAGTTGTATAAGCCCACGATGGCTGTCGGTGTCGCGGCGTGGGTAAACGCGGACAGGCGCCGGGTTACGTCGGATGATTGGGAGTCTGTCGCTCGGCCTGCGTGCCTGTTTTGTGCGCTGTCGCCGGCCAGGCTAGGGCCGCGCGACGCGAACGTGGAGGCCCGCGCCGTTTATCGGCACGGAACCTCCCCGCTCGCTTTTGTCAGGCGGTCAGCCGAAGATCAGCCCGTGTTCTGCAGGCCTGCTGCGACACCCGACACGGTGCACAGGATCAGGTAGGTGTAGTTCTCCTTCTGTCCGTGCGTGAGCTCTTCCTTGTCCACGCGCTTGCGTAGCGAGCCGAGGGCGAGCACCTGAGTGGCGGACAGCGCATCCACGTACGGCGAGCGGATGCGGATGGCCTGGCCGAGCACGTGGCGGTGCTGCAGAGGCCACTTGTCGCCTACGATCTCGAGCACCCACTTGCGGGTGAGCTCCATCTCGTCGAGGACCTTTTTGTTGAGGTCTTCACGGTCTCCGAGGGCAAGGTACATCTTGGCGATGCGCTCGTCAGTCTTGGCCAGCGACATTTCGATGTTGTCGATGAACGTGGAGAACAGAGGCCATTCCTCATACGCTTGACGCAAGGTGTTCAAATCGCCGAACTGTTCGCACGCGGTGCCCAGGCCGTACCATGCGGCCAGATTGATGCGTGCCTGCGCCCAGGAGAAGATCCACGGAATGGTACGCAGATCGTCGAGGGACTTGGCTCCAAGGCCACGTTTGGCCGGACGGGAGCCGATCGGCAGCAGGCCGATTTCGGTCAGCGGCGTGACGGTGGAGAACCACGGTGCGAAGCCGTCGGTGTTCAGCAGGTCGAGGAAGCGGTTATGCGCGGCCTCGTCGAGCTTGTTGGCCATGTCGGCGTACTTGGCGGTCATGTCCGTATTGCGCTTCTCCACGCTTGGAGCGGACTGCAGCAGCGTTGCAGCCGCAACGGACTCGACGTGGCGGATGGCCAGTGCCGGGTTGCCGTAGCGTGCGAAGATGACCTCGCCCTGCTCAGTGAGCTTGAAGCGGCACTTTACGGAGCCGACCGGCTGTGCGAGTACGGCACGGTTAGCCGGGCCGCCGCCGCGGCCGACGGCACCACCGCGGCCATGGAACAGGGTCAGATCGATGTCATGCGATTCCGCCCACTTGGCGATGCGTTCCTGTGCGGAATGCAGGGCCAGGGTTGCGGAGGTCGGGCCAGCGTCCTTCGAGGAGTCGGAGTAGCCGAGCATGACTTCCATCTTGCCGCCGGTGGCCTTCAGACGAGCCTGAACCTCCGGAATCTTGATCATTTCCTCGAGTACGTCTACCGAGTTCTGCAGATCCTCAAGCTGTTCGAACAGCGGGATCACGTCGATGGTTGGAACATCCTTGGGATGGGAGAACGCCAGACGGTTCAGCTCGTACACGTCCCTGATGTTTTGGGCGCTCTTGGTGAAGGAGATGATGTAACGACGGGCGGCCTTGATGCCGTTGCGCTTCTGGATGGAACCAAGGGCGCGGAAGGTGTCGAGCACCTCGTGGGTCATCGGCTGCAGTTCGCCACGCTCACCGTGCAGACCATGTTCGCGGATATCCTCCAGCGCTCGGGAATGCACGACGGAGTGCTGGCGGAACTCCATCTCGACCATATGGAAGCCAAAGGTCTCTGCCTGCCAGATGAGGTCCTGCAGCGGGCCGTAGGCGGAACGTTTGGCGTTGGCTTCGGCGAGGGAGCGCTGCACGACCTTCAGGTCGGCGATGTAATCCTCGCAGGAGTGGTACATGAGATCAGCATCGCGGTCGATGGTGGCCTTCAGACGATCGGCCATGACCAGCATGACGGCACGGTGCAGCTCCTTGGTGGAGATCAGTGCGGCCTTGTCGGTCAGGCGCTCGCTCATTTCCTTCTGATGGTTCCACAGGCTCTTGAGCTCGGCACTCGGCGGAGTGGTCTCAGCTTCCATGGTCAGGTTCTTGCCAACGCGGCGGGTCTCGATTTGCAACGCGCCCAGCACGTGGTCGCTGAACTTGCGGGCCACCTGACGGCTCACCTTGGCGGTGACATTCGGGTTGCCGTCACGGTCGGAGCCGATCCAGCTTCCCGGGTGGAAGAACGCCGGGCATACCGGCGGCACGAGGCCAGCCTTATCTCCGAGGATCCAATCGTCGAAACGACGGTACACCTGTGGAATGGTATAGAACAACGTATTGTCGAAAATATCGAGAATGGTTTCAGATTCCTCAACCGGAGTCGGCTTCTTCAGTGCGATCGGAGAGGTGCGGAACAGCGCGTCAATCTCGTTGAAGAGTCGACGGGAGTTTTCCTTCTTGTCTGAACCGCCAAGCAGCTTGTGCGTTGCGAGCAGCTGGGAGATGCGACGGATTTTGCCTTCCACGGCTTTGCGGCGGGCTTCAGTCGGATGCGCGGTGAACACCGGATGGAACTCGAGCTGGTCGAGCAGTTCCTTGGCTTTGGCCGGACCCATTTCGTTAATGAGCTGGTGGTAGGCGCAGGTCATTTCGTTCACTGGGTCGACGGCTTGGGTGTCATCTACGGCGGCCTCACGGCTGTGCAGCACGGAGACACGGTAGTTCTCCTCGCATAGGTTGGCCAGATGGAAGTAGGTGGTGAAGGCGCGGGCCAGCAGTTGTGCCTCATGCACATCCGTTTTATCGATGATGTCGACGACCTTCTGCAGATCATCCTGATTCGGATTCGTATCCGTCAGAATGCCGGAGAAGCGTTCGGCGCTAGCGTTCAGTGCGTGTTCGCGCACTTCATCGAACTTGGCCAGCAGCTTTTCATCGAATTCGCCGAGCACCTCGCGAAGAATCTGCAAACACAGATCCATTTCCTCTTTGAGGGAAGCGGGAAGATCGCGCTCCTCGGGGCCTTTGGTGCCGGTGCCGGACGAGACGATAGCTGCGTCGGCAGGCGTGATCTGTTCGTTTTCTATTGTCATCAGACCTCCTTCTCCAAACCATCGGGTTGCCCGGTCTGTCGGTCCTTCGCGGCACCTCCGCGATTGTTTTGGCCGTCTGTTGCGAGCCCACAGCCCTAAGTTCGGTCGGTAATGCACACCCATTGTATGCTCGGCAAATCGACAGTTTGGTTACGGCAACACCGAAAATGTCCGCATCGTGGTCCAGTGGTGTCCACAAGGTGAAATCGACGGAAATTTCGAAAATCCTCCGACCAGCCCACACGTTAGACCTGAACTTGTGAGCGCACAATACGAACATGAACATGAGACGAATTTCGATAGCGCGGAAAAAAGCGCTTCGGCCGTCAGCAAATTCCATACACACTCCATTCCGCTCGATATGGAAGATATCGAACGGGATTGGGACAAGCCGGTCGCTGAAGCGGGAATCGCAGCAAAAGCCAGCGTGATCGTACGCGTCGGCATGCTCGATCTCGGCGCGGGCACCGGAAGCTTCCGCGTACGCGAAATGATGCACCGCATCGCCTATCCGCTAGGCGTGCACGTGCGCGCCGACGTGAACCTCACCGACATCGAAGCCTCCTGCACCGACGGCAAAGACCGTATCACCGAAGTCGTCGACCTGCCAACCACCGGCGTCAACACGGAACGCATTTGGCTGCTCGAACACTTCGCTGACTGGTTCAACGTGAACCTCGGCAAAGGATCGATGTACCACAGCCAATCCGACGTGTCCGAAGGGCTTATGCAGCATCTCGACAAGCGTGATGCGTCGCAGGTGTCGGCTGACCTGTCGAAGCGTCTTCGCGAACGTCAGAAAGCCGAACAGAATCAGGAGGGATCTGATGATCCCGTGCTCGACGCGCTTGAAATGGTGACGGAACGCGCCGAAGTGACCGATACCACCGCGCAGCCGTTGCACTTGCGTGACATCGAAGCGGCAAGCGAGCAGCATAATCGCGGTGAACGTGAAGCCGAACGTGAAACCAAGCGTGAAACTGCCGGTACGGCCAACGTTACGTCAAGCGAATCGACCACGAAAAAAGCGCGCAAAAATCGCAATCACAAGCCGCCAAAAGGTCAATACGCCGAACATTTCGACCACGTCGGAAAAGAAGCGGACCAATCGCAAGGCATCACCGTTCGCCAAGCCCACGAACGACTCGACATGATCGAACGACGCAAACCCCTGTATTCGCCGGCGTTCGCGGGATTCGCCTCGGCCTGCGCCTGCGCATCCTTCGTGTTCCTGCTTGGTGGCGGTCCCTTCGACATGATCGGCGCGTTCATTGGCGCGGGACTTGGCCACTGGCTGCGCCGCCGCCTGTTCGCCCACCATCTCAACCAGTTCTTCGTGACGTTCGTATGCGTGGCCGTCGCGGCACTCGCCTGCACGGGCACCCTGCGATTGATTGGTATTTTCGAGCCCGTCGCATTGCAGCATGATACGGCTTACATCGGTGCCATGCTGTTTGTGATTCCTGGATTCCCGCTGATTACGGGTGGACTTGATATGGCGAAAATTGATTTTCCGTCAGGTATTCAGCGCGTTGCGTACGTGTTGTGCATTATTTTGATGGCGACGCTCGCAGGCTGGATGGTCGCTTCGATCGTGCATTTGAATCCGGAAGGATTCGAGCCGTTGGGACTCAATCCGGTTGTCAATTGCCTGTTGCGTTTCGTGTTCGCATTCATCGGCGTCTGGGGCTTCTCCACCATGTTCAACTCGCCGCAGCGCATGTGCCTTGTCGCCGCCACCATTGGCGCCATTACTGACACCTTGCGTTTGGAAATCGTTGACATGGGCGTTCCCGCCGAAGCCGGCGCATTCATCGGCGCACTGCTCGCAGGCCTGCTTGCCTCCGCATGGCGTTCTGCGGTTCATCGCAGCTGGCTCGCCCCGCATCTCGGCTACCCGCGCATCTGCCTGACCGTGCCGTCCATCGTGATCATGGTTCCCGGTTTGTACATGTATCAAGCCATGTTCCACCTCGGCCAATTCGACACCTTGAACGCCCTCGACTGGGCTTTCCGCGCGTTCATGGTGATTATCTGTCTGCCGATCGGCCTAGCCATGGCTCGTGTTATCACCGATAAGTCTTGGAGATATGATATTTGATCCGTTTCGGCATTTGGGCGCGTAAATGAGATAAATGCGATTGTCGCAATGTTCGACCGGTACATTGGGACAATCGCATATTTTTTCAGAAGAGATTCGAAAGAAATTCGTTTCGACAGAGATTTGAAGAAAGAGATTCGAAAGAAATTCGGCTAGCAATCTAAGAAGAGAGAATTCATGGTTACCAAAGATTTTTGGGTGCTGCTGGCGATGGTCATCTATTTTGTGGCCATGCTCACCATCGGCTTCATCTACTCCAAGCGGTCCAATTCCTCCACTCGTCAGTATTTCGCGGGGGGTCGAGGCGTTGGTCCATGGCTGACGGCATTGAGCGCCGAAGCCTCCGATATGAGCGGCTGGCTGCTCATGGGACTGCCGGGCGTCGCCTACTTCACCGGTGCCGCCGACCCGCTGTGGACGGCCCTCGGCCTGGCTCTCGGCACCTACCTCAACTGGAAGCTCGTCGCACGCCGTTTGCGCCGCTACTCCGTGGTGGCAGGTGACGCGATCACCATTCCGGACTTCTTCTCCAAACGATTCCATGACAAACGCAATATCGTCTCCACCATCGCGGCGCTGATCATCCTCGTATTTTTCTGTGTGTATGTCGGTAGCTGCTTCGTGACGGTCGGCAAACTTTTCTCGACCCTGTTCGGCTGGGACTACCACCTGACCATGGTGATCGGCGCTGCCATCGTGTTCGCCTACACCGTGATCGGAGGCTATCTTTCCGTGGTCGTGACCGACTTCATCCAAGGCTTGCTCATGTTCTTCGCGCTGGCAGTGGTGTTCATCGGTTCCGTCGCATCCGTCGGCGGCGTCGACAACACCGTCGCCTTCCTCAAAGGCATTCCAGGCTTCCTTGACGGCACGCAAATGGCCACGCCGATTCTGAACGATGCCGGCGAGCAGATTGTCAAGGCTGGCCAGGCCATGTTCGGCGCGCCTACCGAATACGGCGTGATCACCATGATTTCCATGCTTGCGTGGGGTCTTGGCTATTTCGGCATGCCGCAGGTGCTCGTGCGATTCCTGTCGATCCGCAGTTCCGAAGAGATCAAGAAGTCCCGTATCATCGCCACCACGTGGTGTGTGGTGTCGCTGGCGTGCGGCGTGTGCATCGGTTTGGTCGGCCGTGCGATGATGCCGACGCAGTTCGTCACGCAGTCCGCGGCGGAGAACATTTTCATCGTGGTTTCGCAGGCGCTGCTGCCGAGCTTCATGTGCGGCATCGTGGTGTCGGGCATTTTCGCCGCGTCCATGAGCTCGTCATCGTCATACCTGATTATCGGCGCTTCCGCGGTCGGTGAGAATATTTTCCGCGGATTGCTCTATCGCAAGGCCACCGATCGTCAGGTGATGATGGTTGCGCGCATCACATTGCTGGTTATGTTCATTTTCGGCATTGTGGTTGCGTTCGATCAGAATTCGTCGATTTTCCAGGTTGTTTCGTATGCATGGGCCGGTTTGGGCGCTTCGTTCGGTCCGCTGATGCTCTGCTCGCTGTATTGGCGTCGTACCAATAAATTCGGTGCGATTGCGGGCATGCTTTCCGGTACTGCGACCGTGCTGATCTGGCATAATTTCATCAAGCCGCTTGGTGGTGTCTTCGCTATTTACGAGCTGCTTCCGGCGTTCATCATCTCGCTGCTGTTCATTGTGGTGGTGTCGCTGCTGACTCCGGCTCCCGATGCTGAAGTGCTGCACGAGTTCGATCATTATCTTGATGATCCCGATGACCGCAAGGTGGATGACGATTTGGTCGCAGCGGAAATCGCTTCCGGCGAAAAGCGCGCGAAAATCTAATCAAACATAATGTGGCACATGCCACTCAAACGCAACAAAGGCCGGATTGCGCAATACGCAATCCGGCCTTTGTCGATGCTGAAACGCTGTTTAAAGCGTGATTATGGCGTTTCTGGAGCTTTAGTAGCGCATGCCCATGGCGTCGCGCACCTGCTCCAACGTTTCGTTGGCGATGGCGTTGGCCTTCTTGTTGCCTTCGGCGAGCACGTCGCGCACGTAATCCATATCCTTGGCGAGTTCCTCGCGACGGGCGCGATGCGGCTCAAGGAAGCTGTTCACCGATTCGATCACATACGCCTTCAGCGCGCCCGCACCGGAATCGCCGATCTCCTCGGCGATCTCCTTCGGATCGCGACCGGTGACCAAACCGGCGGTCGTCAGCAGTGCGGAAACCTGCGGACGTGCGATCGGATCGAACGTGATGCGGCGCTCGGAATCGGTCGGACTCTTCTTGATGAGCTTGGCGGTCTCCTGCGCTGTGGCGCCCAACATGATGGAATTGCCGTACGACTTGCTCATCTTGCGGCCATCCAAGCCTGGAATCTCCGGCGCTTCAGACAGAATCGCGGCCGGCTCGGGGAACACCGGATGCTTCTTGGCGTAGCGTTCGTTGAAACGACGCGCGATGGTGCGCGTGATCTCGACATGCGGCAGGTTATCCTTGCCGATCGGCACCACATTGGCCTTGCAGAACAGAATGTCGCATGCCTGATGCACCGGATAAGTCAGCAGCAGGCCGGTCAGCGCATGGCCGGAAGCTTCCATTTCCGACTTCACCGTAGGATTGCGATGCAGCTCGGCCTCAGTCACCAATGACAGGAACGGCAGCATCAGCTGGTTCTCCGCAGGAACGGCGGAATGCGTGAAAATCATGGTCTTTTCCGGATCGATGCCGGCAGCCATGTAGTCAAGCACCAAATTGAGCACATTGTCTTCGATGTGCGCGGTCGTGTCACGATCGGTGATCACCTGATAATCGGCGATGATGATATTCGAATTCACGCCGCGATTCTGCATGGCGACGCGCTCACGAATCGAACCAAAATAATGGCCGAGATGCAGACGTCCGGTCGGACGGTCGCCGGTCAGCATGGTGAACTTGCCCGGATTCTGTTCGATTGCGGCGAGCGTTGCGTCGGAACGCTTCTTCGCTGCGAGGAAGCTTGCGCTCATTTCATTGCCGACAGCGGTGATCTGCTGCTCCTGGGTTTCGTCCGTCATACGTGTCCTTTTCTTAAGAAAATCAGCGATTTTATCGTAAAAGTCTGAGCCGACAACGAAATATGGCACAGCAAGTGGTACTCTCTTGTTTGATGAATTGATAGCACAGTAATCCTCAGGGGGTCAGATGGGCCGCGGACGTCAGAAAGCCAAACAGCAGAAAATAGCCCGAAAGCTCAAGTACCTGACCACCGACACCGATTATGATGAGCTCGCCAAGGAGCTCGGTGCCCAGGAGCCTGGTTCGGGTTCTTTTGATCCTTTCGCCGATATCGAAGCAAAATATTCTCACGATGCGGACGCTGAAGATGAGATTTCTGAAGATGCTCAGGAGTCCGCGCAAACCGACGCCGAGGATGACCTCGACGAGTATGCAAAGTGGGCCGCAGAGGCGGCGGCGAAGGCCACGAGCGGAGAGTTCCCGGCAGCCAAGTCCGCCGCGCCGAAGCCACACAAGCCCATCCCGATGCCGATGCCCAGCGCACTGAAGCCGAAGAAGCAGGACTGATCGGCATATCAGGTACTTTGTGAAACCGCGATGCGGATATGCCTGCCAGGTGTATCCACATCGCGGTTTTGCTATGCGTTTTTGCGCCTGTGACGGTCTTCTCGCAGCCTGTCACACCAACGGCAGCAAGCTACTCAAATCGTCGCGTTCGCCAACGGCCGTGATGCGTCCTGCCTCCTTCTCCTCAGCCCAGCTGGTGATGCCCGTGGCGAGTCTCATCCACACGTCCGGTTCCAGTTCGATCACGTCCGGCGGTGTGAGATTATGCGGATCGGATGCCGGTCCGTCGAGAATCTTGATGGCACCCCACGGCGCGACACGAACTTCCACGCCCGCCCCGGGCGCTTTTTTCTCCAGCAGATGCAGCGAGTAGCGCACCGCCATCGCCCACAGTTGGCGTGGCAATCGTGGAGAGAATTCCAGACGGAAATCGCGGGCCGCGTCGGTATTTGCGGGAATATTGTCGGCGATCATGCGATGAGACGTTTGCAGCCATTGTGCAAATGCGTCATGCCCCTTATGCAGATCTTGTTCTCGAATAACAGCCATACGTGTTATTTTGCCGTTTGCGAGCGACTATGATGGGGTGTTGCAGACAACGTAGTCACAACTGAATAGGGGTGTGAAGAGAGGGAAAATACTTGCGATTCTTGACAGCGTTCGCAATGTTGTTGCATGTCGTTTGCATGTTGCTCGCAACGTTTTTGCAGCCGGTTTGCATTATTTCTGCAAACGAATGCTTGCTTGTAATTGCTTGAAATTTCATCTTTTTATGATTACGTAGTATGCTGTGTATGAGAACGTATGCATGATGTTACTTAGTGTTCATGCGGCCGCTAATGCAAGGACGCTGGGGTAAGGCATAATGTTCCTGGAGAGTAATCCGTCAAAGGGAGTCGATTAATGACTGAAATTACCGCACCGAAGTCCGCGGTCACCGCGGAGCAGTTCGCAGACGAGATCCGCGAGCAGCTGAAGTACACCCAGGGCGTCACCGTCGAGCAGGCCAAGCCGGCCGACGTGTACGTCGCCGCGTCCGCCGCAGTGCGCCGCCACCTCATGGATTCCTGGTTCAAGACCCAGTCCGACATGGTCAACGGCAACACCAAGGCAGTCGGCTACCTGTCCGCAGAATTCCTGATGGGCAAGCAACTGCGCAACGCGCTGCTCAACGCCGGTCTGACCGAGCAGTTCGACGCCGCGGTCAAGGAACTCGGCTTCTCCGTGCAGGACGTCGTCGACGCCGAGCACGAGCCGGGCCTCGGCAACGGTGGCCTCGGCCGTCTGGCCGCCTGCTTCATCGATTCGCTCGCCTCGCTGGGCGTGCCGGCATTCGGTTATGGCATTCAGTACAAGTACGGCATCTTCGAGCAGAAGTTCGATGAAAACGGCAAGCAGATCGAAACCCCGGACTACTGGCTGACCAATGAAGAGCCGTGGGGACACATCGATTACAACCGCGACCAGAAGGTTTCCTTCGGCGGCGAAGTCGTTGAGGAAGATGGCAAGAAGGTATGGAAGCCGGCTTGGTCCGTGCGTGCGGTGCCGGTCGACTACATGGTTCCGGGCTACGCCTCCGGCCGTGTGAACACCCTGCGTCTGTGGACCGCCAAGAGCTACGACGAGTTCGACCTGCTCACCTTCAACAAGTCCGAGTACCTTGACGCCGTCAAGCCGCAGGTTGAAGCTGAGAACATCTCCAAGATCCTGTATCCGGAAGATTCCACCCCGCAGGGCAAGGCACTGCGTCTCGAGCAGCAGTACTTCTTCGTGTCCGCCTCCATCCACGACGCCATCCGCGTCTTCTACCCGGGTCAGGACAAGCCGGATCTGACCACCTTCGCGGACAAGATCACCTTCCAGCTCAACGACACCCACCCGGTCATCGGCATTCCGGAGCTCATGCGCGTCCTCATGGACGAGTACGGCTACGATTGGGACACCGCCTGGACCGTCACCAACAAGACCTTCAACTACACCTGCCACACCCTGCTTCCGGAAGCCCTGGAAGTGTGGCCGTCCAAGCTCATCGGCGAACTCCTGCCGCGTCACCTCGAAATCATCGAGAAGATCCAGGACCAGTTCGCAGCCGAGCTCAAGGCCAAGGGCGTCGACGAAGCCACCATCAAGGACATGGCCATCTACACCGGCGACTCCGTGCGCATGGCCTACCTGGCCACCTACGGCGGCTCCCACGTCAACGGCGTTGCCGAGCTGCACTCCCAGCTGCTCAAGGACGTCACCCTGAAGAACTTCTCCGACGTGTATCCGGACAAGTTCACCAACGTGACCAACGGCGTGACCCCTCGCCGCTTCGTCAAGCTCGCCAACCCGCGTCTGTCCGACCTCATCACCGAAGGCCTCGGCACCGACAAGTGGGTGAGCGACCTCGAACTGCTCAAGGGCCTCGAACCGCTCGCAGCCGATGACGAATTCGTCAAGAAGTTCGCCGCCGTCAAGCAGGCCAACAAGGTTGACTTCTCCAACTACGCCAAGCGCGAATACGGCTTCGACATCGACCCGAACACCATGATCAACACCATGGTCAAGCGTCTGCACGAATACAAGCGTCAGGCACTGAAGATCCTCGCCGTGATCGCACGCTACGCCGACATCAAGTCCGGCAGGATCGCCGCCGACGATGTCATGCCGCGCACCATCGTGTTCGGCGCCAAGGCCGCTCCGGGCTACTACCTCGCCAAGCAGACCATCCAGCTGATCAACAACGTCGCCCGCGTCATCAACAACGACCCGGACGTCAAGGGCAAGCTGAACGTCTACTTCCCGTGGAACTACAACGTGCGTCTCGCACAGCACCTCATCCCGGCAACCGACCTCGACGAGCAGATCTCCCAGGCCGGCAAGGAAGCCTCCGGTACCGGCAACATGAAGTTCGCTCTCAACGGCGCCATGACCGTCGGCACCCTCGACGGTGCCAACGTCGAAATCCGTGAGCGCGTCGGCGCTGAGAACTTCTTCCTCTTCGGCATGACCGTCGACGAGGTGGACGCCCTCTATGCCGAAGGCTACGATCCGAAGAAGTACTACGAGGCCGATCCTCGTCTCAAAGCCGCCATCGACATGGTCGCGGACGGCACCTTCTCCAACGGCGACAAGACCGTGTACGAAGACCTTGTCCACGATTGGCTCACCAAGGACTGGTTCATGACCCTCGCCGACTTCGGCGCCTACACCGCCATCCAGTCGGAAATCGAGGCCCTCTACGCCCAGCCGCTCGAATGGAACCGCAAGGCCCTCATCAACGTGGCGAACTCGGGCTACTTCAGCTCCGACCGCTCGATGGAGGATTACCTCGAGCGTATCTGGATGACCGGTCCGCTCAAGTAATGGCGGAGCGTTATCTGCGTTGTGGAAGGCTTGACGTATCTTCGTACGCTTTCGCCTTCCACGCCTTGTGATACTGCGCTCGTCATTACTTTCGCTTCGCACGGGCCATATGTGACGTGAATTATCGCGTGATGTATGACTCGTAGCGTTAGATAGGGCGTGATGACGAAGGGACGATTCCGTTTTGGAATCGTCCCTTTTCGTTTTCCAGGGCAAAACAAAAGGCTCTGTTAGACCAAGGTTGACTTAAAGAGCAACGAATTGAAAAATCCCGCCCACCAACCAAAGCAAGATAGGTGGGCGGGATTTTGTGGGGCTACTTCAGGGAGAGGTCCACGATAGCGTTCAGATGCGCGAGCAGTTGTTCTTCCAGCATGGATTCCTTAGAGTCAAGATGCCCGGATTGCCGCACCTTGCGCGCGATGTTGTTCAGCTCGGCCTCGATCTCCTCTTTCGGCTTGCCTTCCGAGAACAGCTTGAAGAACGATACCCAGTACTTCGCCTCAATGCCCGCCATGAGTGTGTCCATGGATTCATTCACCCAATCGACCATCAGACCGTCCACTCTGGCGATACGCCCGAAATTGCCGCCTCCATCCTGATTCGGCACATCGACGTATTGAGTTCCCGGCTTGGGGTACGGGGTGGTATTCGGATGATGGATTCCGCAATCTCGTTTGGAGTTGTCGCCTCGACGGTGGTTCCAATAGTAGGTACGCATATCCGAGGCAAACTTCGCCTGCTCGACGTAGGGCTCATAGACCGCGGGCTTCCCGCTGAGCACATTGGAGAGTCCCCATGGAACGCAGCAGATCAGATCCCATTCGGTTACGGCGTCGGCGGATGCCTTGTATCGAAGGGATGGTTCGGATTCCTTGGAAAGCAGGTACCATCCCTTCAATTCGATGCCGATAAGAGGCGCGTCGTCCTTGTTAGAGCCGACGAGTCTTACATCGGGGAAAGATTCGGGATAGCGTCGGAATTCCTTGTCCGCCCATTTGCCTTGCGGGTCCCATATGCTGCGCAGGGAGTTCAACAGCATGACGGTCTGGGCCTCGATGGTGCCGCCGAGCAGTGTATTGATTGAGAATAGGTCATTGACCTCGATGCCTTCGACGTTGATGGGCGATGTGAAGTGCATCGGAAGGGCATACAATGCTCGGACTATGCCGTTGCGGAGTTCGGTCCGTTCGTCCCCGTCGGGAAGCTCGTAGTGTTCAGGTCGGTCCTTGCCGTCGTAATCGGTCATGCCTGCCTTCTTTCGAGGGTCATCGTGTCATTTGCGTTTTTCGTGTCATACTCCTCTTCGGCCTCCGCCAATCGTCCAAGGGCCAGGTTCTGGAATTCCTCGTCGATTTCCGCCGTATAGGCGATGCGACCGGTGAGCACGGCAGCGACGGATGCGGACGCCAGCCCGCCGAATGGCTCCCAGACCACATCCCCCTCATTGGATGCGGCGTGAATCTGACGGTCCATGAAATCCAGAGGCTTCTGGTTGAGATGCGCCGCTGATTGTTTGGAGGGTTTGTAGACTCGTGGCGCGCTGCGTTGCAGGGTCCCCTTGAGGCGTTCTCCGTCGTGAAGCGGTGGGCGTGACCACACATTAGTGAGTCCGTTGACATGGTTCCATACGGCACGGAGGGAGTCCCATTGTTCGGCCGTGATTTCGGTATGCCCGTCGATGGAGAAGTAAGGACGGCTGGTGGGCTTGCCGTTGTTCTTCGTGTATTCGGCCATGCGTTCGACCATCTCTCCGGGCGGCCAATACCACAGCCAGTCAGCGGTGAGATACTTGCGGGTTGCAGCGTTCTTCACCCCGCACGCCTCGTTCGCACGGTAGAGGGGCAGTCCTGAGCGTTGCCATTCAGCCCGTAGCCATTGCTGCACTCCAAGCACGTTGCCGTCTTCCGCAGGAAGCGTCAGCTTGCGCCGGTACAGGGCTGAGACCTCGGTGACTACGGGGAACTGGCGGATGGTGTTGCCGTTCACGTTGCCCGCGATGTGCGACAATCCCTTGTTCCAAGTGACCAGTTGCACGTACTCCCAACCGTTCGCCTCCAATAGCGGATGCACCGTGGCCCAACCGACCTCGGTGTTCCAGAACCATAGGGAGGTCGAAGGCTTCGCGCGTTTCGACCATTGAATCACATGGGGCGCATACCAGTCCACGAGGCCATCGGCACTTACGGTGTCACCCCGGAAGCCCCGCACGCCATAGGCTCCATCGCTGACGATCAGATCAGGGGCTTCCCAATCCGAGTACACGTCAAGCACGTTTCCGCGATGCAGCGTGTATCGATGGCCTTTCGCATCCTGCGGACGGTGGTCCTTGATGCGGATGACCTTATCTGCCATTCGATGTTTCCTTCCTGACTTCGAACGGTAACCCCTGTTCCCTGACGACGGCCTTGAGGAAGATCGTGACCGCTCCGGAGAGGGTAAGTCCGAGGTCTTCCAACACCCGGCTGGATTCCTCTTTGAGTTGGGGGTCTATCCTCATGGTCGTGGTTGGTATGCTCGCCATACGCGCCTCCTATTTGTCTGGTTGTTTCGACTGTACATCGTATGCACGATGTCATGCGGATTTTTGCCAGTAGTCCATATATGGCGGGGTCATGCGCTGGTAGTCGCGACGGCGGATTCGGTACAGGCCGTTGCCGAGCTGGCGGGCAAGCAATCGGTCGTCGTCGGTCTCGCCGACCCCATCGGTGAAAGAGACGAGCCATTGGAACCAGTCCAGGTAGGCTTGCAGGTATTTCGTGGACACGCCGTGGAAGCCGAACATGAAGTCCTCCAAACGGGCGTGCAGCGTGTTCACCCGGTTGATGGCGTGGTCGCCGGCATCGGTCTGCGTGAGGTTCGCACCCAGTTCGGCCAGCGGTTTCACGTAGGCGGGGGCGTCGTCGGTCAGCACGTCGGTGCCGCGTCCGATATGGGGTTTCAACGCGCTCATGGCGCGATCCTTGGAGATGACGCCGCGCCCGCATACGGTCAGAAACGACCGGCCTGCGTCATCCACTCCGGTCGCCACGCATATCTGCTCCTTCGACAGACCGCGCTTCCTTAATGCCTTGGTGCGCTTGTGTGCCTTGCGGGGCATGACGAACACGGTCGATTTCGTGTGGTTGCCTTTGAAGCTCTCGCGGAAGTACGTCTCGTCCAACTGGACGGACATGCCTGCCTCGGAACGCAGTACGGGCGTGTATCGGCGGATGCACTCGATGACCCGCTGGCGCATGAGGAACGCGGTCTTCAGGCATACTCCGCAACGTTGGGCGCATTTGCGCAGGCTCAGACAGTCCGCGAAGCATTCGAGGAACCGCATCCACGCGCCCGCTTTGAGCTTGCTCATGCCCATCACCCGGTTCGTGCGAACGCCGAACGTGCGTTCGCAGTCCATGCACTTCCAACGCTGGGAGCCGTCACGACCGTGCCCTTTGCGGATGATGCGGATACTTCCGCAGCGTACGCACGCGTCCATCTGTTTCGGATCACTCGTCGCCGCATCCAATGCGGAACCCTCATACAAGGCATCGCGTAGTGCTTTGATGGCAAGGGTGCGCTCTTGCGGAGTCAACTCGCCAAGTTCTTTTCTGACCCTATCGACTATGCACGCCACCTTGCCTGTTCTCATACCACTATTGTAGCTACTCAGTAACTACTACGCAAGTCAAAAAGTCAACCTTGGTCTAACAGAGCCAAACAAAAAGCCCTGCGCGTGGGGCGCAGGGCTTGAAAGAAAGAGAAATCAGGCAGCTTCTGGGGTGGCGGGAGCGACTTCGGCTTCGCCATCCTCGGCATCCTTGGTCAGGCCAAGATCGACAGGAGACGAGCTGTTCTCCCATGGCTCCTCCCACGGATCGTAATCCGGATTCTGCTGCTTGTACACATACAGACCGACGACACCGGCAAGCAAAGCTCCGAAGAGCAGTGCGAAGAACTTCCAACCGTTAGAAGACTTGTTCTCCATGACGGATCCTTTCCCAAATATCGGCGAACATTGGCTGACCTGCTCGTTCAAGCCAACTCTGTTCACTATATTAATTCCTTGAATGTGTTGATTGGGTGGATTTACGCGCCGAGGATTCACAAGAATGCAATCATTTGCAATGCTTTCGCAGATTCGCGGATTCGCACGTTCCAGTAGGGTTGAAACATGGCTTATCAACGTTTCAGTCTGTTTCCCGATTCCCCGTCGTTCAAAGACTTCTTCTCTGCACGTTCCATGCGATACCGTTGGCGTAACGGCGATCCTGTGATCACCGTTACGATCATGGCGATATGCGTCGCGGTCTGGATTGTCGAAACACTATTGAAAATCGCCTGGCCGGCCGGCTGCAACGCGTTCGTCGGCTCAGGCGTATTCATGCCCGCGCTGGCGACTCACCGCCCATGGACCTTCATTACGTCAATGTTCCTGCACCAGCCGGCCTCCCTATGGCACATTCTTTTCAACATGCTGACCTTGTGGTGCGTCGGGCCTGTATTGGAACGCATGATGGGGCATCTGCCATATCTCGCGTTATACGTGCTGTCAGGACTCGGCGGAAGCGCCGGCATGATGGTCTGGGCACTGTTCTCGCAAGACGGTTGGCTGACATCCGCATACGGCGCTTCCGGCGCGCTATTCGGCCTGTTCGCGGCAATTCTGGTGGTATACCAGCGCATTGGCATCGACATTCGATCCATGCTGATCTGGATGCTCATCAACTTCCTGATGCCAATCATCACGCCGAACATCGCATGGCAGGCGCATGTCGGCGGATTCATCATCGGAGGAGTGTTCACCTGGCTGCTGGTTTCCGGTCTGCACGCGTTGCGCGGCAAAAGTCTGCAGCAGCGCACGCTGATGTACGGCGTAATCATGTTGGCCGTGATTATTGCGATTGTCGTCGCATGCAATATGAGCAATCCACTTCGCGCAAACCCCCTTCTTGGCATGTTCTTCTAGTTGGCAGGCAGGAGAAAAAAACAGATTTGGGGAATTGCAGACACACACTTATCCACAAATGTGGATAAGTGTGTGGATAAGTGAGGGTTGAGCTGTGGGTAAGTCGGGGATAACTCGGTGCATTATCCACAAGGATATTCACAAAACGGTGGATTCCCCGGCTTTTCAACGGTGGAAAATGTGGATAACCCGACTGTGCATAGTGGAAAAATGGGGAAAAACACCATCCTATATATTGTGGACGGTCATAAAACTGCCTACAAGATATAGACGCTATCCACATTCGTCCACAATAATCCACGACTTATCCACATCGTGTGAAACCAGAAAATCCCCAGAATGACGACGAATCAACACAACGAAATCAGGTACGTCACCAATGACAATCATGAATGACGAGACGCGCGAATTCGTGGCGATGCATCGCAACGAGGACGTGCGCGAACTGGCGTTGAAGGCCAAACGTGTGGAAGGGCTCGACCTGCCGTTGGCGCTCGACCAGATTGCCGGATGGCAGATCGCACGCAAAAAACTGCCACAATGGGCCTCCTGCGAGGGAATCGTATACCCTCCGCACATTTCCATGGAACAGTGCTCATCGCAGTTCACAGCCCAATACAAGTCAGAAATCGCACAAACCCTGCTTGCGCCGGCCGCAACCGTGCGCGCCAGAGTGTCCGATTCTGGAGAATCGGACAACCAAACCACGAAAAGTGAGCCACAGTTGTCCGATTCTGCCGAATCGGTCATGCAAACGGCAAAAAGTGCGTTCCAGTTGTCCGATTCTCCAGAATCGGACACGCAAGAGATGAAAGTGGGCGCGTGGATGTCCGATTCGCCAGAATCGGACACATTGGTGGCGAGAAGTTCGATGGTGGATCTGACGGGCGGATTCGGCGTGGACTTTTCGTATCTGGCGCGCGGATTCAGCCAGGCCACTTATGTGGAACGGCAGCGGCATCTGTGCGATCTGGCCGAACACAATATGGCCGCACTGGGACTCGACCAAGCGCGCATCGTTTGCGGCGACGGCGTGGAATACCTCAGGCAGATGGATCCGGTGGACTTCATCTACCTTGATCCGGCCCGCCGCGACGAGCATGGATCGCGCACTTACGCGATCGAGGATTGCACGCCGAACGTGTTCGAATTGCGTGACCTGTTGCTCGCCAAATCGCAGTATACGCTGGTCAAGCTTTCGCCGATGTTGGATTGGCGCAAGGCGGTCGCCGATTTCGACGGGACCGTACGCGAAGTGCATATCGTGGCCACCGGCAACGAATGCAAGGAACTGTTGCTGGTATTGGGCCAGCAGGTGCATGAGGAACCATCCGCGCCGCGCGTGTTCTGCGTGAACGACAATCAGCGGATCGACTATGATTCCGCCGCATATACGCAGGGCCTGCGCATTGGCGGCAAACCGCTGCCGGAGGCGAAAAACTACTTGTATGAGCCGAATGCGTCGATTATGAAGGCCGGTTGCTTCGATCTGGTGGAGGAACGATTCGGTGTGACGCAGGTCGGTCCAAGCAGTCACCTTTTCGTGTCGGCAACGCCGGTTGCCGATTTTCCCGGCAGAGGATTCGCGATTGAAGCGATCGGCGGCATGAATAAAAAGGATATAAAACGACTGCTGAATGGCACGAAACAGGCCAATATCGCGGTACGTAACTTCCCGCTTACCGCACCGCAGCTACGCAAGAAATTGAAGCTTGCCGACGGTGGTCCGGTCTATCTGTTCGGCACTACCATGCAAGGCTGCGATCATGTGCTGCTGCGCACGTCGAAAATCTGAAAAACAAACCGGAATCGAAAAAAGAAACAGGCGAACCGGGATTGGCAAGGCAGTCGCGAAAGACCGCGTACGTTTGCGAAAGAGCGTGAAACCTACGAAGAAAACCTACGAAAAGATTGCGAGATAATCGTAAAAGGGCATGTGAAAAGGGCGTCTGACCGCACGTTGTACAGACGCCCTCAAATCGCAGGAAAGGCGAAACTACGCTTTAGCGCCACCACATGGTCATGATGAATCCGATCATGATGATCGCGAATGCGATGGCCAGATTCCACGCGCCGATGTTCGGAATCGGGTAGTCGGAAGTCAGGTAGTAGACGACCGCCCAGATCAGACCGATGATCATCAGTGCGCAGAACAGCGGCACGAACCAGCGTGGGTTGGACTTGGTGCCCTTGATGGTTTCCTCCACGCGGCGGGTGTTCTCCGCCTGACGGTTCATCATGCGCTGCATCTGCGGGCTCAGGGAGTCCTTATCGGCGGTAGCGTTCAGCACCGCTTCGACGCGATCCATCGGAATGTCGTGATCGTCATCGTCGTCGGAATCAGCGGATTCGTCAGAAGTGGAATCGACGGTGGTTTCCTCAGCGGCATCCTGAACGGTTTCGTTGCTCTCTTCAACGGCAGCGGTGTCGTCCGTGGACTGCAGATCGTTCTGATCGTCCGCGGTGGTTTCGTGCAGCTCTTCGTCAGCCATCAGCATAGTCTCCTTTAATAGGCTAAAAGTCATAATAGTGGGTAGACTCGAAAGCGGCGAACTCACAGCGTAAAACTGTTCATAATCAGAGCAAATGCTTAATGGGAATCAGGAAGGTCCGCATGGCGAAGCACACCGGCAAGCACACCGCGAAACGGTCGAAAGCGGCCGGAGTGGCGGCATTCCTTGTGCTCATGTTCTCTGGATTCCTGCTCGCCACGAACCTGCGAGTGAACCGTTCCGTCGTGGTGACCAACGACACCGCCGAACTCGTGGAACAACGCGTGAAAAAAGTCAACTCCCTGCAGACGGAAGTCGACGTGCTCAGCTCCCGCGTGAACGATCTGAGCAAAACCCTGAACAGCCAGGACGACGCCGACCAGCAAGACAGCGAAAGCGCCGGCAACGGCACCATGCTGCCAGCGGTGGAAGGCCCCGGACTCGTGGTGACGCTCGACGATTCACCACTCTGGGAAAACATGGTCGATTCCAGCGGCTCCACCTCCAACATCAACGATTACGTGGTGCACCAGCAAGACGTCGAAGCCGTGGTGAACGCGCTTTGGGCGGGCGGCGCGGAATCCATGATGATCATGGACCAGCGTGTGCTGTTCAATTCCGCAGTGCGCTGTTCCGGCAACGTGCTGCTTTTGCAGGGCAAAAAGTATTCGCCGCCATTCACCATTTCCGCGATCGGCCCGGTCGAGACAATGAAAAAGGCGCTCGACAATTCGCAGGAAGTGACCATATACCGGCAGTACGTCAGCGCGTTCGGCTTGGGATGGCAGGTCGACGAAAAAGAAAAACTCCATTTCGACGCGACCGACGCATTGCAACAGCCGCTGCAATACGCGCAGGCGATGAACAACGAAACAGACGGATCGCAGCAAACGGACGAAACGCAGGAATCGCAAGAGGGGAAGTAACCGATGAAGCACGTGGCACCAAAACAGCGTCGCAAAAGCGTGGTCTGGACGATACTTGGCATCCTCGCCGAACTCATGCTGACCGCGGCGGCCGTCTGCGCGCTTTACATCGCATGGCAAATGTGGTGGACGGGCGTGCAGGCCGAACACAACCAAATCGAAACACGCCAATCCGTATCATGGTCCGACCCGGGTCAATCCGACAGCGTCACCATCGCGCAGGCGCAGGAAGGCGACCCGCCAACGCAACCGCAAAGCGCGCAGGAAGGCGAGCTCATCGCCCAGGTCTACATTCCGCGATTCGGCAGCCAATGGCAGCGCAACCTCGTTGAAGGCACCTCTCTCACCGAACTCAACAAGCACGGACTCGGCCACTACAAGGATTCGCAAATGCCCGGCCAAGTCGGCAACTTCGCCTTCGCAGGGCACCGCAACGGCTACGGACAGCCACTCGGCGACGTCGACAAACTGCAGGAAGGCGACCCGATCATCGTGCGCACGCAGGATTACTGGTACGTCTACCACTACACCAGCTACAAAATCGTGCTGCCGACCGACATCGAAGTGGTCGCCGCCAACCCCGAAAACCCCGGCGCGACGCCAATCAAACGCATGCTGACCATGACCACATGCGAACCGAAATACTCCACGCCGACACACCGCTGGATCAGCTACGCGGAATTCTCATACTGGGCGAAGGTGTCCGACGGCATCCCCCAGGAGCTCGCCTCCACCGACTCCAACGGCAAAGTCAAATTCGTCAACAACGAAAAATCGTCGATCGTCGCATCCGTCAGCTCACTCAAACCATGGATTCTCGGCGCGCTCGCCGCATATGCGATCATCTTCCTTTCCGCGCTGGTGGCATGGCGTTGGCCGTATCTCGCCGACGTGCGCGCAGGACGCCGCGAAAAGCCGGAATTCAGCTTGTACGGCGGATTGATGCGATTGCAGCCGGGTGTGCTTCCGATTCGACTTGTGCTCATGGCGTTGCTGATTTTCGCGGCGGCCGCATCGTGCTTTGAATGGCTGTTCCCGTGGGCTGCGACGAATATTCCGGCATTGCAGGAAATGTCGAATTACACGGCCGTGTAAGGCGTTTTTTGCAGTTGCTGCGGTTGCTGCGTGAGACGCGCGTCATGTCAGACATGTTGCGCACGTAGACTGCTGTTCAAACGCAAGTATTCGCACAGCGCAAGCATTCGGAATATTCGGATGCCGGCATTCCAACGTCGATAGGAGCATGATGACCGATTCCGCACGCATTTTGGTCGTGGACAACTACGATTCGTTCGTTTACACGATTGTCGGCTATTTGAAGACGTTGGGTGCCGCGGTGACGGTGGTGCGCAACGATGCGATCGATCCGGGCGAAGCCGATGTGATCGACGAATACGACGGCGTGCTTATTTCTCCCGGCCCGGGCGCTCCGGCCGATTCCGGTGCCAGCGAAGGCATGATTCGCCTGTGCGCGGAGCAGTCCAAGCCCATGTTCGGCGTGTGCCTCGGCATGCAGGCGCTGGCCGAAGTGTTCGGCGCGACCGTAAGCCACGCGCCGACCATCATGCACGGCAAAACCAGCTTGGTGGAGCATATCGACGATGAGATCTTCGAAGGCGTCGCCAATCCGATGACCGCCACCCGCTACCATTCGCTGGCCGTGGAGCCCGATTCCGTGCCGGAAGAGCTGGTGGTGACCGCGTGGACGCAGGTCGACCACATCGTGCAGGGCATCAAGCACTGCAGCAAGCCGATGTATGCGGTGCAGTTCCACCCCGAATCCGTGATGACGCAGGACGGCTACCGTCTGCTTGCGAACTGGCTGAAGGTGTGCGGCCAGGAGAACGCCGTGGAACGTTCCAAGGGATTGCGGCCCAAGGTCGCGGCCTGAAGGCGCGAAAACGCAAGGTGCAAATGCGAAACGTAAGGACTGTAGGGAATCACGAAATACGTGAACCGCGCGAAAATCTCGGGAACGAATCTCGGAAAAACGTGAGTTTCGTAAAACGCAATCGTAAGCATGAAGGCCCGGCTGGGGATTTCCAGTCGGGCCTTCATTGTGAATTATGGCGGCTATCGCGGTTGTGACGATCGATCAGTTGCCTTGCTCGGGAGGGGTGTTGCTTCCGCCGTTGTTGTTGTTATTGCTCGTGTCGGTGTTAGGGGTGTCGCTGGATGACTTCTTGGTGGTCAGTGTGATGGTCGATCCGCTGTCGGCTTGGCTGCCGCCATTCGGAGACATCGATTCGACGATTGCATCGTCATCCTGCGGCCCGTTTACACTCACTTGGAATCCGGCGACCTGCAAAATTCTTTTCGCCTCGGCCAGCGTGGAGTGGGTAACGAACGGCACGCTGATCTGCTGCTTGCCGGTAGACACCCAAATCGTGACCGCGGTACCGGCCTCGACCGTGCTTCCAACACCCGGCTCGACGCGGGTGACGGCGCCGGAAGCGATGGAATCGGAATATTCGCTTTCGATGGTGATCTGCGTCAGACCGGCCTGCTTCAGCTGCTCGATAACCGTGTCTTTCGGCTGTCCGATCAGATTGTCGGGAATCTTGGTCATGCCGGACGAAATGTACAGCGTGATGATCGTGCCCTTGGTCTGCTTCGAATGGGCGGCAGGATCCGTGCTTACCACCTTGTCTTTTTCGATGGAGGCATTGTCGACCGTGCGCACGTTACCCACCTTGAAGCCGGCGGCCTCAAGAATGGATTTCGCGTCATCCTGGCTCTTGTTCGACACATCCGGAACGGCGACCGACTGAGGGCCGGTGGAGAACCACACGGAAACCGTGGAGCCCTTGGCGACCTTCTTGCCGCCCGTCGGATTCTGCTTGGTGATGGTGCCCTTCGGCTCGCTTGAATCGGAATCCTCTCGGGCATCGAGCTTCAGACCCTTGGCCGCGAGCTGCTCTTCGACGCGCGCCTCGGAAATATTCGCCGTGGCGGTGAAATCAGGAACTTCCACCATGTCGGCGGTGGAGTCGCTCTTGTTCAGCATGAAGAACACACCCAGAATGACCAGCAGCGCCACCAGACCGCCCACCACGGAGCCGATGATGATCTGCTTCTTCTTACGCGCCTTAGCGGCCTCGGCACGCTGTTCCGCGCGGGTTTTTGTGGATACGCCGTTCTGTGGGTTCGGTACGGCCTCGAACTGGCCCGTAACGGGATTGAACGCCTGCGTCGCGGCGGTTTCACCGGCAGGAGTCATGGCCACGGTGTTCGCGTCCATTTCGGCCTGCTTGCGTGCCTTCATATTGGTCAGATCGGTCAACGGATTGAACGCGGCCGCCATCGGCACGCCGCCGTTCATGAACGTCAGCAAATCGTTCTTGAATTCGGAAGCCGTGGCGTAACGGTTCTGACGATCCTTCGCCATCGCCTTCGCGCAAATCGAATCCCACATCTTCGGCAAGCCGGGAACGACCGAACTTGGGGGAGTGGCGACCTCCGAAACATGCTGGTAGGCGATCGCAACCGCGGAATCGCCGGTAAACGGCGGCCTTCCGGTAAGCATTTCATACAGCACGCAACCTGCGGAATACAGGTCGGAACGCATGTCGACGCTTTCGCCGCGTGCCTGCTCGGGAGACAGGTATTGCGCGGTTCCGACCACACCCTGCGACTGCGTCATCGTGGCGGCGGAATCGTCGAGCGCGCGGGCGATGCCGAAGTCCATGACCTTGACCACGCCCTGCTCGGAAATCATGATGTTGCCGGGCTTGATGTCGCGGTGGATGATGCCCATGCGATGCGAATACTCAAGCGCGTTGAGCACGCCCATCATCACCTGTTCGGCGTCGCGCTGGCTCAGAGCGCCATTCACTTTGAGAATGTCGCGCAAGGTCTGGCCCTTGACATATTCCATCACCAGATACGGCAGATGTTCGGTCTGGCCGGTTTCCGTGGCGACGACCTCTTCGCCCGAATCGTAGATGTTCACGATATTCGGATTGTTCATCTGCGCCACGGAATGGGCTTCGCGACGGAAACGCTCAAGGAAGATCTTGTCGTTGGCGAAGTCGGCGCGCATGATCTTGACCGCGACGGTACGCCCAAGGCGCGTATCGAGCGCCACGTGCACTTCGGCCATGCCGCCACGGCCGACCAGTTGGCCGAGCTGGTAACGTCCACCAGCCAAAGAGGTAGGCATGTTGATGTTCATCCCTGTTCCTTCCCATCAGTGCTCAAGGAGATATGAGGTCTGCTGACCACGCGTCGCGGAAGTCTTCCGCCTGTAGGCACCACCATCGTGTCAGCCAATTGTGTCTGCTGGTCGAGCAGACGGCGTTCGATGCGGGACAACGTGCGCGACACCGTCAACGCGTCCTTCGGACGGTCAAGCGGGTCTTTGGACAGCATCGACATGACGAATTCACGCAGCTGCACGTCGACGGAGTCTGGCAGCGGCGGAACCGGATTGTTGACATGTGCTGCGGCGATGTCGACCGGCGTGGCACCCGTGAACGGACGATGCCCGCACAGGCCCTCGTAGGCGACGATGCCAAGCGAATAGATATCGGATTGAGGCGTGGCATGCTGGCCCTGCGCTGCTCCGGGGAAATGTACTGTGCGGTGCCCACCACCAT
>ENA-OQKK01000028-OQKK01000028.1-human-gut-metagenome-genome-assembly--contig:-NODE-28-length-54259-cov-3.891672_pt1 | contig 54259 bp, 49 predicted proteins | sample MGYA00242648_ERZ504797 | MGnify/ENA primary metagenome ERZ504797 (study PRJEB26092, sample SAMD00036412) | human gut metagenome | host: Homo sapiens | study: EMG produced TPA metagenomics assembly of... | reverse complement strand
TCCGCACCATCCGCCGGCGCGGACAAGGGTTGAGCGGCCACTTCAATACGACTTATTCACAAGGACATTCCGCCAACGCCAACGAATATATGGCATTAAATTATCGCACCGGCGGTCTGGATCTCTTTGTAAAGGGATATATGGCACAGCAAAACTCGTATGGAAAAACCACAAATATGAACCGCATCAAGGGTTCCGCCATTTGGCAAACCAACAAAAATGATGTGCAGACCCATAAGAGCCAACGTTTTTCCGGTGAGCTGGGATTCAATTATGAACCGGATGAACACCATTCTTTCGGTCTGCGCTATATGCCCGAAACCGGAATAGGGAATGCAGACAGAAATTCATCCGGTAAAACCGTCACCAGACGTAACGATGAAGAAACCGACCGGATAAACTTTACTACAGCAGAACAAATACATACAGGTTGGGATCACGCGGCAAACGCCTACTACGCAGGAGAACTGGGCAAATGGAATATTGACTTCAACGCCGATTACCTGTTCAAACGCTCGCATTCCGACCAGAACGCCATGAATAATGACGATGCAACCGTGCAAGCAGACAGTCGCATGCGCAGCTCCCTCTATGCCGCCAAGCTGGTAGTCAGTGCCCCTTTATGGAACGGACGTTTTTCATTCGGTACGGAAGAAACTTTTACCAACCGCCATGATATCTTTACCCAAAACGGTTTCTCTGCTGATGCCGACGACCACATCAAACAATCCGTATATGCCGCATTTGCTGACTATTCAAGATCCATCCGCCATTGGAAACTGAATATGGGAATACGTTATGAACATCAACAAACAGATTATTATGAAAAAGGGATAAGGATAGATGCACAAAGCCCTACCTATAATGATATTATTCCTGTATTGGCCGCCAGTTGGTCACACAATGGCAAAAGTTTCAGCCTCTCTTACCGGTTACGTAAAAATAACCCCGATTATAGCCTATTGACCAATTCCATCCGCTATCGCAGCAAATATGAGTATTCTCAAGGAAACCCTTTGCTGAAAACCCAAAAGACGCATCGCTTTTCGGCCGGCGCCTCTTGGAATTGGCTCTATTTCTCAGCCTATTTCAGCCGTATTCTCAATATGTATACCAATATAATTATGCCCTACAAGGAAGATACACATCCGGGCGTCCTCTTATTTGCCACACAGACCATTCCTACAACCCATAATTACGGCATTAGTTTCAACGCCTCTCCCAAACTGGGGTGTTGGGAACCACAACTCAATGTGAATATGGCTTTTTTGGACATGAATGCGAATAAAATAGGAATCACCGAACACCGGAACCAACCCCGTTTCTATATCAGTCTGGACAACAACTTCAACCTTCCCAAAGGCTGGTTCTTCAATATGGAAGGATATCTCTCCACCGCTTCCCGGCAAGGATTTTTTGTAACGCGCACGGAAGGACAAATCAATGCACGCCTTTCCAAATCCTTTTTAAAAGAGACACTCACCATAACATTCACCGCCAATGATATTCTTAGAACAGGGTATTTCCATTTTGATTTATACGGCATAGATGCCTATATGGAAAATCGGATTTACCGGGATTTCCAACGCTTCGGCCTCCAAGTATCCTATAAATTCAATGCCACCAAGAGCAAATATAAAGGAACCGGAGCCGGACAAAGCGAAAAGAATCGTCTGTAACCCCAGCGGAGAAAAGGAAATTTCCGTACCTTTGTTCACGGAAGACAAGGAAACATGCAGATTTTATTCAGGAGAAGAAACCATAAAGAAGAGCACTTCGAACGACTGTTCGCAGAAATGTACCCACGCCTCGTCCGCTTTGCTACCACCCTGATGAGCAATACGGAAGAAGCCAAGGACATAGTAAGCGAAACCATGGAACAAGCCTGGAAGGAGTTCGACCAACTAAAGGAAAACACCCGTAGCGCCTGGCTCTATGCCACCGTGCGTAACGGATGCCTCAACCGCTTGAAGCATTTGAATGTGGAACAGCAACACATAGACCGCCTCATCGAAGCCACCCGTGCGGAAATGAATCAGGGTTACCGCGCACACGAGGCACTGTTGCAGCAAGCGGAAAACATAGCCCGCAGTTTGCCCGAACCGACTTGCACCATCTTGCGAAGCTGCTATTGGGAGAAAAAAACATATCAACAGGTAGCCGACGAATTGGGAATCAGCCCCGACACCGTGAAAAAACATATATCAAAAGCATTGCGGACTCTGCGCGAAGCGATACTGAAAAAGGAGGATAAACAATGAAAAAGGAGTTTTCAACAAATGACCACATCCATCCGGACAACGGAAAGAATCCCCATAACCAAGACTCCCCCCAAAACGGAACTTGGAATGACCATCAATTGGAACAACTCTTTGGTGAAGCATTGGGGGATATTCCCACCGCAGACGAAACCCGGAAAGCCTGGCAGACATTCATCCGTCGTCACCGTATCAGACACCAATCTATCCGACGAATAACGATACCAGGTATAGCCGCCGCTGTCATCGCCTTGGTACTTGTATTCCAGCCTTTACTACAACCTGAGCCGCAGGAAGTGGAAGTCTTCACTTCACTGGAAGTTCCTGAGGAAATTACTTTTCGGGAAGAAGGGAAAAGGATAATTGTAAGCACCCCGCCCGCTACCATTACCTCCGTTCAATTAAGCGACGGAAGCAAGGTATTGCTCAGCGCAAACAGCCGTCTGGAGTATCTAAAGGAGTTTACAGATACCATTCGCAGTGTCAAACTAAGCGGAGAGGCCCGTTTTGAAGTAGCCAAAGACGCTTCCCGCCCCTTTATAGTATGCACCGAGCAACTACAAACACGAGTACTGGGAACGGTGTTCGATGTGAAAGCCTATCCCCGTTACTCGCCGGATGTCATCCTCTATCAAGGACGAGTGAATGTAAGTCATACCAAGCGCAATCAAAGTAAGGAAATGCACCCGGGGGAACAAATATCCTTGGATAAACAAGGAAAACTCCAATTGAAAAGAGTTGATACGGAGAAGAGAAAAGGATGGGCGGAGAATGAATTTTCTTTTGACAATACCGACTTGAGGCAAGTCATGCAAGATATAGGTTCATGGTATAACATCAGCATCGTATTCCGTTCACGTCCGTTACTGGACGAACGCATCTATTTCCATATCAACCGCCAACTCCCGGTGAATACCGTACTGGACGCCTTGAATGATTTGAAAATCGCACAGTTCACCATGAAAGAAGGAAAAATAATAGTGGAACCACCACAAGACAAGAAACGATAACATCAATGGGAGTTCAATAAACAAGCCTGTATTTTCACCTGGAGATTAACATATCAGCGTTCTTTTCATCTTCAGGTGAGAACCATTCGGTTTATCCCCCCTGTGCTAAAGAACTGACAGCACTATCTCTCTTTCCAGTTCCCTCGTGTGAAATCGGGAATCTCCACCGGTACACTGCCCTGTCGCACGGAGCGCTCGCTCAGTTCCGTAATGCAAGACCATTCGGCAGCGTCATACACATCCTGATCCAACGGCAAACCGTTCCTCAAACAATGAATAAGCCGGTAGTCCATGATATAATTCATCTCATTCGGCATATTCTTCCGCCGCGCCTCCTCGCCGATAACTGCCGTAAAAGGATGTTTATACTGCTCCATCATCCGCTCAAACTGCTCACCGGACAAAGGTTCCTTGCCATATTCATCGAGCAGAAGACAGGGAACAGGATATTTCTGCATGAATCCCTTCGTGCCGCACACCGTCTGATGGCGGCTGTACGGGCGAGGAGTGGTCACATCATATTGCAACAAGATAGTTCTTCCTTTTGCGGTATGAATCAGCGTGGTATTCACATCCCCCATCTCATAACTCTGCGCCGCTTCTTCGGAGGATGCACCAAACACCTGTCCGGCATAAGCAGACAGACCGGCCTGACGCGAGGACATGGAAACCAGATACTCCATACGGTCTCCCCGATGAATATTCATCCATTGGCAGACAGGACCCAAGCCGTGAGTAGGATAAGGATTCCCCGTATGCTGCTGGCTGTAAAGCTTTATCCAGTGATTGTGATACCCACCCGCTTTTTCGTCTGCAAAATAATGCTTGCGCAAGTCATGGATGTATGCCCCCTCGGCATGAGTGATTTCGCCCAACACCCCCTGCTGCACCATGTTCAATGTAGTCAGGGCAAATGCATCGTAACAACAGTTCTCCAGCATCATGCAGTGACGGCGGGTTTCTTCGGCTGTATCCACCAAACGCCAGCAATCGGCCACACTCATGGCGGCAGGAACCTCCAACGCCACGTGACGGCCCTGCTGCAAGGCATAAACGGCAATATCAGTATGAGTCAGCCAGTCCGTACAAATATAAATGAGGTCTATCTCCTTGCATTCGCACATCTTGCGCCACATCCCTTCTTCCGAATAGTTCTCGGCTTCGGGACGGCCGAACTCCCGTAAGATATGCTCTGCACGCTCTATATTCTCTTTCCGCAAATCACAAAGCGCTTTCACCTCAATGCCTTCCAGGTGCATATATCTCTCAAGTGCAAGAATGCCCCTGTTTCCTAATCCGACAAAACCGATCCGAACTACGGGGATGGCAGGGCAGGTTAAATTAAGTACGTTGGGTCGTTTCATGGACTGCTTTATTTTTCCGACAAAGATAAAGAGAAAAATCGAGAGGCGGAGGACTGCCTGTGAATAATTTGCCGGTATACCGGTCTGATGTCTTTCCATATCGGAACCTAACCTCTTTCAACAGCAAACATAAGCCTTTTTCTCCATACAACTAAGGTCTTTATTCCTATTATCTTCTATAGTCTTCCGGTGCAGACCGTACAGTCCACTGTAGCAGACCGTACAGTCCATTACGGCAGACTCTACAGTCCATTGCAATGGACTGTAGAAGGTTTCAGTATAAAAGCCCTTAATCATCCGGAAGAAAACGCTTAGCCAAAGAGAAGACAGCACTTAAAAGCCGCTTTATAACCAGACAGTTCCCTTTCCCGGAAAAAGACAAAGAGGATGTGTCCGGGCCGAAGTGACAGCCACAGGACACATCCTCTGTTTTCGAATGAGAACAGCACAAACGGTGCTTAAATAATAGAAGTACGTTTGGTAAATTCTATAATTTCGGGAATATAACCGAATGCCAGACCGGTCACCGTGTCGGCACAACCATAATAAACGGCCACCCGTCCCGTTGCCGGATCATGCAAAGCCGCACAAGGGAAGCATACATTGGGCACATCACCCATGCATTCGTAAGGTTCACGCGGAGAGATAAGATAAGGTCCCGAACGGAATTTCACCTTCCACGGCTCGTCCAAGTCAAGCAATGCCGATCCAAAGGCATAGACATAACCGTTGCAGGAACGAAGCACACCGTGATAGAACAGCAACCAGCCCTCACTGGTTTCGATGGGAATGGGGCCGGCGCCAATCTTCAGGCACTGCCATGCACTTACTTCAAAAGGCGCGGGTGACATGACGTGACGATGGTGTCCCCAAAACTCCAAGTCGGGCGACTCGCTATAATAAATATCTCCGAAAGGAGTATGCCCGTTGTCACTGGGACGGCTCAACATGGCAAACTTACCATTGATCTTGCGGGGAAACAGCACGCCATTACGGTTGAAAGGCAGGAAAGCATTCTCCACCTGATGGAATGTCTTGAAATCCGTAGTCCATGCCACGCCGATGGTGGGCTGGCCCTTATATCCGTTACACCAGGTCACATAGTAACGGTCGTCGATAAAGCAGACACGCGGGTCATAACCGTACACCCATTCACCAATCTCAGGAATATCACACTGGAACTGCAACTTCTCCGGATTGATGTCCCAATGAACGGCGTCCTTGCTGAATCCCACATGGAGCGCCATCCGGCGGTTTGTATCATCACAACGGAACACTCCGGCATACCCTTCGCCGAAAGGTACTACCGCACTATTGAATATACTATTGGATGTAGGCAGCAAATCACGGGGAATGATGGGATTCGCGCTACATCTCCACATTACATTTTTACAACCTTCGGGACGTTCCTCCCACGGCATACCGGGCAACGGATTGCCCGCAATCTTCAATTCACTCATATTCTCTTTTTTGTTAGGTTAATAGTTTTTCTCTATTTCTTGTCTTCGTGCGTGAAGGGTACAAACCAAGTCATCAGGAATGCCGGAATGGCAGCCACCAGCACAAAGATGAAAACAGTTTATAGCCCAGCCAGTCGCTGACATATCCGGACATCATACCGGGCAACATGACACCCAGGTTCATGATACCCGATGCAAAAGCATAATGCGCCATCTGATGAGGGCCGGCAGCCACCTGTTGCATCATGAACAAGGTAAGTCCCACAAAGCCGAAGCCATATCCGAAATACTCCAGCACAATGGCTCCGCCGATAAGAGGCGCACTCTGCGGTTGGAAAATGGCAAGCAGCGTGTAAGCCATAAAAGGCAGATTGAATACACAACACAAGGAGAACAAAGTCTTTTTCAATCCACGTGCGGAAATATAATATCCGCCCAGCAATGAACCGAGTACGAAAGCTGCCGCTCCGAAGGTTCCGTAATAAATGCCAATCTCCTGTTCTGTCAATCCCAAACCGCCCACATCACGACCGGCTTTCAGGAACAAAGGTACAATTTTCATCACAAACCCTTCGGCAAAACGATATAAAATAATAAAGCAGATGTAATAAACGATATGCTTTTTAGTAAAGAAGTTCCGGATGACATTCCATAACTCGGCCATACTCTGCGAAAAAGAGGTGACCGAATGGGCATGCTTGCCCGAAGGCAGCATACGGGTATGATAAAGTCCCAAAGCGAACATCACTCCTCCGAGGACAATCATAATGACCGTCCAGGAATAGAGTACCGCATCTTCGGCAGGACCTTCGTATTCATCTTTCAAGAAACCGGCCAGATAGACCAGCAAACCTGTACCGATAATCTTGGCTACGTTATAAAAAGCACCTTGCCAACCTATATACTTAGCCTGTTCCTGTGCATTCAACTCGTCCATATATACCCCGTCACAGGCCACATCGTGCGTTGCCCCGCTAAAGGCGACAATGGCGAACAAGGCGATAGTGATTGCAAAAAAGGACGGAAGATGAAGCGACAAGGCAATCAACCCGAAAGTGACTCCCGATACCATCTGGGTGAGGACGACAAAGAATTTCTTGGTACGGTACATCTCCAGCAACGGACTCCAAAGGGGTTTCAGTGTCCAGGGAAGCATGATAAGGGAGGTCCAGAAGGCTATTTTCGCATCACTGACTCCCAGACCTTTGTACATCAGTACAGCTACCATATTGAGGACAACAAAAGGGAGCCCCATACCAAAATAAGCGGTGGGAACCCAAAAAATAGGACTACGGCGTCTGGCCGGAGTTGGGGTTTCGGTTGTTTTCATTTATATCTAAGTATTAAGGTTGTTGAATTCGGCTATAACCGAAGATAACTTCATCCCCTTTCAGAAGGAGATGAAGTTACCTTTCGGAATCTATAAACGCAATAGGACGAAGCATTTAGTGAATCAGTCAGTTATAGGAATGAAGCTCACCGCCTGCCCGCCGCCTTTTGCCATGCCTACAGACAAGGTGTCGGCTGCTGTCACCTCTTTGTCCTTAATCTGATACGAAGTAGGATTCGTTTTCCAGTCGGCATCTTCTCCATCAGCATAAATCACGGCATGGTATTTTTTATCTTTCTCCAGGAAATCCAATGGAATGGTGAGTGTACGCGACTCTTCATTCGTGGTGGCTCCCAGGAAATATTTATCTTTCGCTTTCCGCACCACAGCTACAAACTCTCCCGGTTCGCCCTGCAAGGCTTCGGACCAGTCACAGTCCGCATCAAAATCCCGGAAGAACTGGAAGGCAGGATGCCCTTCATAGTTCTCAATCATATCCGAGGCCATCTGCAACGGAGAATAAATGACAACCCAATTGGCTATCTGCTTTGCCAAGGTGGTATTCACACGGCTGTTTCCTTTATCCAAGTCATTCCACTTCTTGCGGCGTGGGGAATTGCGTGTCTTTTCATAAAGAATATCAAAAGTACCCGGTGTATAATCCATCGGACCGCCCAGCAAGCGGGTAAACGGCAATAACTCGTGATGTTCGGGGGGATTACCTTCACTCCATCCGTTCCACTCCATGCCGCGGGCGCCTTCGCGCGTCATCATATTGGGGTAAGTACGACGAATTCCTGTATCTTTGATAGGTTCGTGGGCATTAACGGTTGTATGATAACCGGCGGCAGTCTGCACCACCTTGCGGTAATGGCGTACATTGAACTGTCCATGATGGCTGTGACCGCCCGGCAGTCCTCCGGCATAACCGGTCTTCACGCTGTGCACTCCCAGGTCTGCATACCATTTGTAAGCATTGTCCAGCTGGCGTTCGTAATTAAAGATATTGCCACCCGTTTCGTGGTGACCGATTATTTCAATCCCTTTCTCCTTGGCATAACGTGCCACCTCTGCCATATCGAAATCGACATAAGGCTTGGTATAGTCAAAAGTCTGCATACCGCCCCAACTTTCCCAGCCTTCATTCCAGCCCTCGAACATCACCGCTTCTATGTTATTGGCAGCAGCAAAATCTATATATCGTTTGGCATTAGCGGTGGTAGCGCCGTGGCGTTCATCCATCGTCCACGTTTCAACCCCCAGATGCATTCCCCACCAGATACCTACGTATTTCATAGGACGTATCCAGCTCAAATCACCCTCCAGCGCACAAGGTTCATTCAGATTCAGTATCAGGCCGGAGTTTATCAGACCTACCGCTTTGGGAGCTATCTGGATACTGCGCCACGGAGTAACGAAAGTTCCTCCGGCAAAACGGGCTTTTACCCCATCGGGCCAGGAGGCCAGTTCCGATTTGAAGTGACAACCTTCGGTATGCTTCAAAGTCATTTCGGGGAAATCGGTCAAAGCCGCTTCGTGAATACTGGCATATACCCCGTTATCTGTTTTGAAAGTCATCGGGGTGTTGGCATTATCCACCTTGCTGACGGGCAGGGTACGATACAGCAACTCGTAGGTTTCAAAACTGGCGGGAATAGACCATGACTTGCCATCCTGCGCCAGATTGAATGAAGTGAGCTCGTCCATCACGAACACACTGTCCACTTGGGGTACTTGATATTCATAACGAAAGCCCAGACCGTCGTCGAACACGCGGAAACGGAGGGTCAGCCGTGTATTCGCCGGATCTTTCAGGCGCACAGCCATCTCGTTATAATGGTTCCGGATAGATTTATTCTCCCCCCAAGGCTGGGTCCAGGTTTCATCCTTTGTGGTAAACTCAGTATTTTCTATCTGAAAATCTTTGGAGAGATTGAGCCCGTCACGGCCTTCAAAGCCCATAACAGAAGGAGTGATGAACGGTTTTCCTCCTACAGAAACTCCATAGGTCATCGCTCCTGCCTCATTCAGGTTGAATACTAATTTTATATTGCCATCCGGCGATGTTAATTCCGTGGGACGGGAACATCCGCAAAACACAACTAACAAAAATAATACATAGTAACTGTATGTCTTCATACTATTAAATTGGATTAATGATACAAATATAGAACAATTAAGTAAGGTATCACACTTATCGAAGGAGGAAAATTATTTTAAATGGGAGAAGATTACATATAATGAGAAGTATCAACAGAATAAAATAACAAACGCCGATAAAGCCCTTTTAAAGACTCTACCGGCGTAAGTTCACCTATTTAAAAAATCAGAATTCCAAGTCAGCCAACTGAGGATTATGGTCGGAAAGTAAAGCTTCCGGTACTTCAGCCGGTATTTCACAACTCTTCACCAGAACTTGCGGAGTGACAAAGATGAAATCAATCTTTTCACAATCCTCGGCCAGGATACGGGCAAAATCATGAAAAGTATAATCAACGCCGGTCACACGGGCAGCCGTCTTATAAGCATCCTTCATCACAAACTCGTTGGTGGTGATTGTTTCGTATGCATCGCTCGCATCGGTCACATTAAAGTCGCCCGTAACCACTGCGGGACGTTCGCCTACGATCTCTTTTATCTTACGGATAATGAGCAATGCGCTTTGACGGCGGGCCTCTTCACCCACATGGTCAAAATGAGTATTGACAGCCATGAATATCTTTCCGGTAGCCTTGTCCTTAAATTTTGCCCAAGTGGCGATACGGACACAAACCGCATCCCATCCCATCATTCCTACGCTATCGGGATTTTCGGCCAACCAGAAAGTATTGGAGTCCAACACCTCATATTTGTCCTTACGATAGAAAAGTGGCGCATATTCACCTGCTGTCTTCCCGTCATCACGTCCCACACCGATACCATCGTATTCGGGCAAGCCTGCGCGAAGATCCTGAAACTGGTTATGCAAGACTTCCTGCATACCGACAATATCCAGCTCATGGTCCTTAATAAACTGGCACACACGGTCTTTCCGATATTGCCAATTGTTCAAACTGTCCTGCGGATTGTCGTAACGGATATTGAAAGTAGCCCAACGAACGTCGGTCTTCTTCTCTTCCGCACAGCCGCCCAATAACAGGACGGCTGCCAATAAAAATAGAATTTGCTTCATTTTGTTTCTTTTTATGTTCCCTAGGATACAAAGATAGCAATTTCTAGCGGAAATTATTCGGAGTATGCCACTGACCTCTATCATTCATCGTATCGGTCACATCCCACCATACACGGCTACCCTGGTTCACATTGCCCGGTTTATTGGGGTTACGGGACTCGCTGTTAGGATAGTTGATGCGTTTGATAAGCTTGCCGGACGCCACTTCTCCATTGGAATTGTTTCCATTGACCGGAGCCAGCAGATAACGCGGATAGTCGGTACGGCGCACTTCCGCCCATCCTTCATTTCCATTCGGGAAAACGGCAATCCACTTCTGAGTAATAATCTGTTCCAACTGTTCTTCCTTGCTACCACCGGCAAATGCTTTTACGCCATCCAGATGACTGATGTATTCATTGGCCTTGTCCGCATCAATTTCATAATAATCCATAGATGCCTTGATACCTTTCAAATAAAGGGCTTCGGCTGTTTCATCCACCAATGACGGCCAGCGCAATGCCGCTTCCGCTTTCAGGAACAAGCTTTCAGCATAACCCATCCAGACAATTTCACGAGCCAGATTCCACCAATAATCCTTGTTCATGGCATCAGATGACAGAATACAGCGGTTGGCAGAATATCTGTTCAGATAAGAACCGCCTACATTGGTTTCTCCATTCATCACTCCGTTGAAATCTCTCTTCAGATTCTCTGTAGGAAGCGGACTGGTAGTCAACGAATCAAACGGAGTAGGACGGAACCATAAAACTTCACAACGAGGGTCGAGATAACAGTTCTCAGAATTCTCATTGAAAGTAACGGCATCGGCTGCCGCACCTTCTTTCAAAGCCTGATTCTTATAAGCCCGTTCCATTTCTTTCGACAATACAGCATTGCCGGTCCAACTGAACAACAACGCGTAGATATTTTCATTACCGCCGGCGATATACTGACGTTTCGGAGTCTGCTTCATATTGTCATCCTGACTTTGCATCAAACCGGCAGGGTCTGTCAAAGCCGCCTTTGCCTGAGTCTGGGCCAAAGCCGGGTCTACATTGGATACACGCAAAGCAAGGCGCAAACGCAGTGTATTGGCAAAACGACGCCATTTGTCCACATCACCCCCATAACATTTGTCATTGTCACCTAAATCATACTGACTGACAGCAGGAAGATTTTCCTGATGCAACTCTGTTATTGCCTGATCCAACAGCTGGAAAAGGATATTATAAACTTCCTTTTGAGGTGTATAGGTCACATTTTCTTCCGGTGGCATGGCTCCCTTCACATAGTAGGCTACAGGAATATCTCCGTAAGTGTCCGTCTGCATGGACAACAAGAAAGCATAATAAATACGGGTGATATAGAATGCCGTATGGTAATAATCCTTATTGCAGAAATAGAATGTCTTGACCAACTGGCTGTATTCCGAAGTGCTGCGGTCATCATAGAAATGCTTCCAGCGGCTGGCCGACCATCCATCCGTATAAGAATAGGTAGGCGCCTGATTCACAAAGCCGCTGACATTGTTTCCCCAATAACCGGCATAGATATCATGAGTCAGATTGGTTGTTGTCTGATAATCATTGTAAGGACCTTCGTAGGTGAAATTGGCAAAAATACTTCCGATAGCACCTTCCATCCCTTTCAAACTTGCCATGGCATGTTCCGTCAAAGTATAATCAATATCTATACCGTCGGCCGATACATTCTCCACAGTCGGGTCGTAAATCGGTGCGTAAGGATTTGTATTCAATTCCTCAAAATCATGGCATCCGGCCAAAGCCAGCAACGAACATAAGGCTACGGATTTATATAATTTGATTTTCATAATCAGTTTTTCCTTTTAATTAATTAGAAACCTAAGTTGATAGAAATACCGAAAGTACGTGTAAACGGCAACGATGCATAGTCAATGGCTTGTGAGAACATCGTAGTGTCATAGCCACCTTCGGGGCTTGTACCCGGTGTGTGCTTCATCAGATAGCACAAGTTACGTGCTACAAATGAAACATTCAGCGAGTTGACAGGAGTCTTCTTCAGCATAGATGAGGGGAATGAATAGCCGATTGACAATTCTTTCAGCTTAATGAAAGAAGCATCGTAGATGAAATCCTCAGCCTGCAATGCACCATAGTATTCTGAAGCGGACACCTGTTTTGTATTCACCTCGCCTGACTCTGTCACACCGGGGAATACCATCATATAGTTGTTTTCCTCACCACGGTTCAAGGTACGTTTAGCCAAACCGTTTCCGGTAGCCAGCATCTCGGAATAAGAGAAGATATCACCACCGAATTTCATATCAAACAGTGCGGACAGTGTAATCCCCTTATAAGTAAAGGTAGGAGATACAGACATGGTCAGCTTTGGCTGGATATTACCGATAGGTTTGTTCACATATTCGGACTCATTGGTCACAGTCATGGGCAACCCATTTTCATTTACGATAATATCACCGTTTTCATTGCGCTTATAAAGCGACGTAGCATAAATCTCGCCTAATTTGTGTCCGGCGCGTGTACCTACTTTTACAGGGAAGTTTCCGTCACCGTTAAAGAACATATAGTTCACATTTTCTTCCGGAGCCAGTTCTTTCACCTTCGATACGTTGTGAGCCATATTCACATTCAAGTCAAAAGCGAAATCCTTTGTTTCTACCAGAGTGGAATACAACATCAGTTCCACGCCTTGATTGGTTACCATACCTGCATTTACCCATTGTCCTCCACTCCAGGGAGCTGCTGCGGGTACTTTCATAATCTGGTTCTTTGTCTTGCTGTAATAATAAGTAAAATCAAATCCCAGGCGATTGTTCAAGAACTTCATATCCAGACCCGCTTCGTAAGAAGTCGCGATTTCAGGCTTCAACTGGTCGTTCATCTTCACATTGTCTTTGGTCGGGGTCGAATACACCATTATCGAATTTGAAAGAGTAGGTATTGTATAACTGATAAGGGCTTGTATCCTTACCTACCTGTGCGGCAGACAGACGTGCCTTGGCAAATGTCACCCAGCTTGGCAACGGTTTGTCGATAGAGCGCAAGAAGTCCGACACTACGAAACTGAGGTTGGCAGACGGATAGAAGAAAGAATTGTTACCTGACGGAAGAGTGGATGACCAGTCATTACGGGCTGTCAAATCCAAAGACAGATATTCCTTCCACGCCATCTGTACAGAGCCGAACACCGAGTTCATGGCACGCTTGTAGCCATCCTCACTACCGGTTCTCAACAAATTGGCCGCATTCAGCATCCAGTTACCTTTGTCCACCATATTACCTACGCCCACGCCCAAAGTTTCCGAACGCTGGTACATAAAGTTACCACCGACATTGAAGCCCAGACGGAAGTTATCAGTCAACTGACGGTCACCCATCAAAATGACTTCAGCATTTGACTCGAAGAAGTTTTCTTCACTACGGTCCATTGAATCATTCGTAATCATGGAAGTATTGGCTTCTCCATTGATACCATCCCCCGCATTGGTGCTTTGCACTCTGGTGCGGTAGTAGTCAAAAGCGTATTTGGCAGATAGATGCAGCCAATCAGTGAAATTGATTTTCATGCTATAATATCCGAAAGCACGCCAACGTTCATCCGAATTCTGACGCTGATGCAATACATAATAAGGATTACGGATACTGGCAGTAGGCCCTGTCCAATTCACATGCGCATGAGTTTCATCAGAATATTGTTTCAAGTCATCCAGACGGACGTTGTTAGGGATTCTCATCAACTGGGAAATAGCACCGTAATCTCCATACAGTGGACGGTTATCGGCTTTTGTACGTGAAAGAGAAATTTTTCCGTCCATAGACACCCATTTGTTCAATTCCGTTCCTGCATTCAGATCGGCATTCACACGGCTCAAACTTTCAGTGGGGAATACACCGTCATTGTCGGAGTATCCGAAAGAAGTACGAAAATGTGATTTCTCTGTACCGTTGCTGATAGATACGTTATGCGTATGCGAGAAACCGGTATCAAAATAATCTTTCAACTTATCCCCATAGTTAGAGTAAGCGTAAGTTTCTCCGTTCCAAGCCTCTTTCATGCTTCCATCCAATACCGGACCCCAGCTTCCGCTATCCGTTTTGTCATACACCGCAGTCTTGGCATCTTTTGTATCAATATGTCCTTGTCCGTAACGGCGTTGCATATCCAATGTCTCGCCGATAGCTGTCCAAGTAAAATTACCACTATAACGGATTCCGAAGCCATCCTTCTTACTACCTTTCTTTGTCGTAATCAAGATAACGCCATTACCTGCACGTGAACCGTAAAGAGCAGCCGCATTCGGACCCTTCAAAACAGAAATACTCTCGATATCATCCGGATTAATGTCCATGGAAGCGCTACCACGGTCTACACCATCATAGCGGGATGCGCTTGAAGTGCTAGTGTCGCTGAAAGGAACGCCATCCACAATCCACAACGGCTGGTTATTGTCTGTCAGAGAAGAGTTTCCACGGATGGTAATCTTCGTAGAGCCGCCCAGACCGGTAGCCGAGGTATTCATCTGAAGGCCTGCCACCTTGCCCTGCAAGGCACTGGTTACCGAGGGGTCACCTGTCTTGTTCAGTTCATCGCTCTTCAGTTCCTGAACCGCATAACCCAACATTTTCTTCTCACGTTTGATCCCCAAAGCGGTTACCACCACTTCGCCAATCTGCTGTGTATCTTCCTGCATGGTTACATTCAGTACATTCTTGCCATCGGGCTTCAATGTTTCCGAACGGTAACCAATGTATGAGAACACAATCTCACCATTTCCGGGAACGGACAAAGAATAGTTACCTTCAAAGTCTGTAATCGTACCGGCTGTGGGATTTCCTTTCACTTGTACGTTTACACCAATCAAGGCTTCGCCTGTCGCATCAACCACTGTTCCGGTCACTGTATGTTCCTGTCCTGTCTGTTGAGGTGTCTGAGGCTCTCCGGATGCTGAAAGATAGACAATGTTATCCTCTATCTTATACGTAATTCCTTTGCCTTGCAAAGCCGCATCAAGTACAGACTGTAATGAACCGTTCTTCACATCAATGGCATTCACCGGCATTTCAGCCAGCTTGTCATCATAGAAAAACTGATAGTTAGACTGTGATTTAATGTTCTTGATCACTGCTCCAAGCGTTGTCTTGGGAGTTGAAAGAACGATTTGCGCGCGGGTCCATTGTATGGGTGCAGCCACAAACAAAAGAATCAAAAGCGCCCTGAGTAATTTGGGCTTTCTCATTAATTGATTGCCTTTCATAATTTATAAATTCGTTAACACTGACTTGTTTTTCTCCAGTGAAGGGGTTCTCATTCCCCTTTCGAGAATAAAAACAGGCAGCTAAAAGAAAACACTTACTCAATCTTGTTCTTTTTTCTAAATTTTCCAGAAAAAAGCAGAGGAAAGGCAAAAGTAGTAATATCATCGGACTTTGACGTATAGAAGAAATACTTAAAAAGAAAAAGGGGATGTACTCTTGCAATGCTGCCAAAAGAGAACATCCCCCTCCAACCTCTCTTTACAAGAGAGAAGTGCATGGTGAAACTTTTATTTTACTTTTTCGTCTTTTGAAAATGAATAAGGCAAATCACTTTCTTGTGTTCCACGCTGCATATTCGGACGGTCGGTCATCTTGAAGTCAATAGTACCGCCTTGTAACAATTCGTTATGCTTCAAATAATTCTTGGTATAAACAGTACCGTTTACACGCATTTCATCTACATATCGGTTGGTATCGCTGTTATCCGATGCGGTTATTACCAAGTTCTTTCCGTTTTCAAAATGAAGTGTCGCCTTCTTGAACAACGGAGCACCCAGAATATACTCATCCGTACCGGGACATACCGGATAGAACCCTAATGCGGAGAATACATACCATGCCGAAGTCTGACCATTGTCTTCATCACCGCAATATCCGTCCGGACCGGCTGTATACATACGGTTCATCACCTCACGCAACCAATATTGCGCTTTCCAAGGCTGGCCTGCATAGTCATACAGATAAATCATGTGCTGGATGGGCTGGTTTCCATGTGCATAGTTACCCATGTTCATGACTGTCATTTCACGAATCTCATGAATTACCTGTCCGTAATAGCTATCATCAAAGATGGGGGGAACCGAAAAGACAGAATCAAGCATGGTAACGAACATTTCCTTACCTCCCATCAAATCAATCAATCCCTGAGGGTCATGGAATACAGACCAGGAATAATGCCAGCTGTTTCCTTCCGTAAAGTCACCTCCCCATTTCAACGGCGAGAATTCAGGAGCGAACTTGCCGTCCTTCTGCTTGCCACGCATCAATTTACTTTCCGAATCAAACAGGTTCTTATAGTTCATGGCACGTTTGGCAAAAAGTGCGATTTCCTTCTTCGGACGCTTCAACTCTTTCGCCAGCTGATAAATACACCAGTCATCGTATGCATATTCCAATGTACGGGCTGCATTCTCATGAATCTTCACATCACAAGGCACATAGCCCAGCTTGTTATAATATTCATATCCCAGACGTCCGGTAGAAGAAACTTCAGGATGTACGGCTTCCGTTCCATGAATCAGTCCTTTGTATAATGTTTCCACATCTTCCACACGTACTCCTTTCAGATAAGCATCGACCAAGATAGAAGCTGAATTATTGCCGACCATGCAACCACGATGACCGGGGCTGGCCCATTCGGGGAAGAAACCGCTTTCCTTATAAGTATTAACCAAACCTTCCTGTATCTCCTTATTTACCGAAGGATACATCAGGTTCAAGAAAGGGAACAAGCAACGGAATGTATCCCAGAAACCTGTATCCGTATACATATATCCCGGCAGCGTTTCGCCATTGTAAGGACTGTAATGAACAGGTTGTCCGTTGGCATCCAGTTCATAGAATTTACGCGGAAACAACAAGGAACGGTACAAGCAGGAATAGAAAGTGCGGTATTGATCCAATGTTCCACCTTCCACCTCTACTTTACCTAAGGCCTCATTCCAAGCCTCTTTACCTTTCTGTACCAATACTTCAAAACTGTCACCACCCAATTCCTTCAGGTTCCGAATTGCTTGTTCAGGACTGATGAATGAAGAGGCCACACGGGCATGAACTACTTCACCTTTCTTTGTCTTGAAACCGATAACGGCTCCGGTATGGAAATCAGTCTGCTCCAGTTTACCTTCTTTCAAGGTTACAGGAACACTGCCATCCGGTTTTTCAGGCTGTACATCATTAGAGAACGTAGCCTCATAAGTAAACGGCTTATCAAACTCAATAACGAAATAATTCTTGAAGTTGGCAGGAACACCACCACTGTTACGGGTAGTATAGCCCACGATTTTGTTTTCTCCGGGAATCACCTTGACAGACGAACCACGAATCAAAAGACATCCACCACTACATATGAATCATTCTCAGGAAAAGTGAAACGGAACATTACGGCACGCTCCGTAGGAACCATTTCGGTTACGACATCATGTTCTGCCAAATAAACCTTATAATAATAAGGTTTTGCAATTTCAGCTTTATGAGAGAACCAGCTTGCACGCTTGTCCTCTTCAAATTCCGGTTTTCCTGTTACGGGCATGATGGAAAATTGACCATAGTCATTAATCCACGGACTGGGCTGATGGGTTTGTTTGAAACCACGGATTTTATTAGCCGTATAAACATACTGCCATCCGTCCCCCATCTTTCCTGTCTGGGGAGTCCAGAAATTCATACCCCACGGGCGGGATATGGCAGGATAAGTATTTCCTGTAGAGAGTTCAAAGGAAGACTGTGTACCTACCAACGGACTCACATAGTCTGCATAATCCTTTGCCTGTACAAACAACGTGACACACAGCGCTACAACTGATAGAAATAGTTTTTTCATGATATTGCTATTTGGGTTAAGTTATACTTTTAATTCTTCACCTGTTTTCCCCATTCCGTCGGTACGGGACTCATGGTAATCTCCATCGTTCCTCCACGTACCAGATCATCATGGGTAAAGAAAGGAACATCCAGCGGTTTTCCGTTCAACAAAACCGACTCAATATACTTATTGGTCTTCGAATTATTGTGGGTACGGATAACGAAAGTCTTGCGGTCGGGTAAATTAATCGTCACCTCCTCAAACAACGGACGTCCGATAGAATAAACCGGCTTACCGGGACATACCTGATAGAAGCCCATGGAATTCAAAATATACCAGGCAGACATCTGACCGCAATCTTCATTACCCGACAAGCCGTCAGGAGCATTGAAATACTGGTTATACAGCACACTGTCAACCAATTCCTGAGTACGCCATGGACGGTTTACATAGTTATACATATGAGTAATGTGATGACTAGGCTCATTGCCATGCGCATACTGGCCTATCAGTCCTGTGATATCAGCAGAGGTAGCCTCCCCTTCCAACTGGGAAGAAACCGTAAACAAGGAGTCCAGCTTTCCTACGAAAGCATCCTCCCCACCCATCAAATTCACCAGTCCCGGGATATCATGCGGAACAAACCAAGTCCATTGCCATGCAGTACCCTCGCAATAATCATCATTACGGTGATTGGAAGAACGGGGATTGAACGGAGTACGCCATTCACCTTTACTATCCAATCCACGCATGAAACGGGTGGCAGGATCAAAATAAAATTCGTAAGCATCTGCAAAACGGGCATACTTCTCCTTGGTTTCAGTATCTCCCAAGCTGTCTGCCAGCACGGAGATACACCAGTCATCATACGCATACTCCAATGCTTTCGCCACCGATTCATTCTCACGGTCACATGGAATATAGCCAAGAGTATTCTTATAATAACGTGCTTTGGGCATAACATATGGAATCAGCCAATCGGGAGCTACAATACCGGTAGTGTCATATTCCGCTGCACGCAGACATGCCTTGTAAGCTTCCTGCACATCAAAATCGCGGTATCCCTTCACATAAAAATCGGTTACCAACGAAGCCGCATGATATCCCACCATAGTTCCGGTATAATTGGACACACAGTCCCATTTCGGAAAGATACCACCTTCCTGATGCTTCTTTATTAATGAACGGATAAACTCCGTATTCAACTGAGGATCGACAATAGTCAGTAACGGATGTAACGCACGGAAAGTATCCCACAAAGAGAAAATGGTATAAACCGGATGTTTCATGTCGGTGGTATGCACTTTCAAATCCATTCCCAAGTAACGCCCGTCTACATCTGTAAACAGATTGGGACTTAGGAAAGCATGATACATAGCCGTATAGAAAATGGCACGCTGGTCTTCATCATTGGTTTTGACTGCAATCTTTGACAAGCATTCATTCCATTTCTTCTTAGCATCGGCACGCACTCCATCAAAATTCCAACCGGGCATCTCAGCCTGGAGGTTCTTATAAGCACCTTCCGCATCAACAGAAGAGATAGAGAACTTAGCCAGCACTTGTTCATCTTTCGCCGTTTCAAAATGCAAAAGCATTTTACATACAGGAATCTGTTTGTCATTTTCCTGAACAGTATCCGTGTACAAGGTATACGTAAAGGGTTTGGAAAATACGGCATAAAAATAAAGATCCTGCCGGTATGCCCAATAGGCACTGCGTTTGCGCCCCCGCAACACAGTATCATTCACTGCCTCCACTTCCATTACCTGATTGATTTGTTGCTGAATATTATAGTCCATATCCAAGATAAATCCAGACTCCTTACTTTCCGGAAAAGTATACCGATGCATTGCCGCACGCTCTGTCGAAGTCAGTTCGGCTTTTACCCCGTATGTATCCAGAAAAACAGAATAATATCCCGGTTCGGCATATTCCTTTTCATGAGAAAAAGCCGATGCGAAAGGACGCTTCTGGCTTTCTGTTCCCAAGAAATCAGTACGCTGCACACCTACAGTCGGCATCAACAGGAAATCTCCGAAATCCGCACACCCTGTACCACTAAGACGTGTATGGGCAAAACCATTGATCGTAGTATCTTCATAATAATATCCGGAACAGGAATCCCAACCGTCAATACGAGTATCCGGCCCCGGCTGTATCATGCCATGAGGAACCATAGCACCCGGATGAGTATGCCCATGGCCTCCTGTACCAATAAAAGGATTGACATAATGGGTGTAATCATTCATTTCATTGCCCTCAGAATCACATGCAGTGAAACACAATAACCCTAGAAGACAGCCGCTTAAGAGCATGTTGATTTTCATAGATCTTTATTTAAAAATTATTTTGTTTCCGATGAGATAAATATATTGTTATCATCTACTTTCTTATAATTGAAAGGAATAGAGTTACGCAAAGAATTCAGCACAGACTCTATATTATCTTTCTTTTTCAGTACACCTGAATAAGTATTAGTACTGTCTACATCCGGTGAAAGGATTATCTTCACTCCATAGAACCGTTCCAATGCTGCCGCAATCTGGAAAATAGATGACTTTTCAAATGGAATCAAGTCATTATGCCAGACTATCTCCATCTTGGGATCGACCTGTTTTACTTGCATCCGCCCTGTTACCCTGTTTAAAACGGCTTTTTGTCCCGGCAACAAAGTAATTCTTCCTTTGTCCGATTTATCTTTTACCTCAACTTCACCCTCTATCAAGGTTGTTTCCGCAAAACTGTTATCCGGACGACATTTTATATTGAAAGAGGTTCCCAAGACCCTGACATCCATTGCCGGGCTTTTTACCATGAAAGGTTTCTCATGATTACGTGCTACTTCAAAATAAGCTTCTCCATCCAGATATACATGACGTTCCTTTCCTTCAAAAGCACGCGGATATTTTAAAACAGACGACTGGTTCAACCATACTTTTGTCCCGTCAGGCAACAACATCTCACGCACTTGTCCATGAGCAGCCGATGCTACCACCAATTCCTCCGCTTTATTCCGGAACCAATAGGCTAATCCCGCAGCCAGCACCATCACGCCCACTATAGCAGCTGCATAACGCAACACACTTCTAAGCTTGAACACCTCTTGTTTCTTCTGATTTTCCTGTTCCAATCTTCTACCCAACCTGCGCTCTGCCCTCGCTACCAGATTCTCCTCCTCAAAGGGGAATTTACCTAACTGATAAATCTCCTCCATACGGAACAGCTCTCCGGCATTCTCATCAGATTCTTTCATCCATTCATTGATAAGAACAAAATCCTCCTCCGAGCATCGGTTTTCCAAATACCTGATAATAATATCTTCGTTAAGTTTACTCATCTTTTTCCCTATTCATATAGTAAACAATTCAACTTGTAAAAACACTTAGCAGTTTTGCTGAAAATATAATCAATGACAATAATAAATGGCTGAGACGTTCGCGCAAAAATTTCAAGGCCTTATACATATGTGCCTCTACGGTACGTAAAGAAATGCCAAGAGTATCAGCGATTTCCTTGTTTTTCATATCATGAAGATAGCTCAGTTTAAACACCTCCTTACATTTATCCGGCAATTCATTAATCGCTCCAAAAATTTCCTGACGCAATTCCTGATTCTCTATCTTTTTAATGACTTCGGCATGATCCGGCTGGTAATATTGCAATTTTCGTTCATAGATTTCTATCATTGCCGCACTGTAGTTATTCTCTATAACCTGATGCTTCAATAAATTTATAGCCTTGGTATATACAGAACGATAAAGGAAAGCTAAAATCTGCTCTCCTATGACGACTGAATCTCTCCGCCTCCACAACTCCACAAAAACATCCTGCACTACATCTTCGGCTTCTTCGGTACCGACCAGCCGTGTCGCATAGAACAACAGCTTAGGATAGCATTGACGAAAGACGACCTTATAGGTGTCATCAAGTTCCTCGTTCATATTATATAATTCACCTTTGTATGAAGGAGAGAGCCAATGTTCCAAATAACGATCCAATCATCCACTGTAGGGGCAGAAAGCTTCCGCTCATCATACAATTTTCAGGCAGATTCAAACCGCCTCTACAGCAAAACGATAACAAATATTACTTTTAACTCACCTCCTGTACAATTACAATTCTTAATAAGTTGAACCAATTATTATCTATCTATACCAAATATTTCCCGGTTCCGGACCCATTTCAAATTCTACAGTAGCACCATCCATTATTTGCCGGTGTGTGATATAGCTCTTATCGTATGGTTGCCCATTTACTTTCACCGACTGGATATAGATATTTTCACGACTTACTCCAGGGGCCAGTACTGTGAACGTTTTTCCATTATCCAGATGCATCTGTATCTCGGGGAACAACGGCGTACCAATCTCATATTCACCACTTACCGGATTGACAGGATAAAATCCCATAGCACTGAATACATACCAGGCAGACATCTGTCCACAATCCTCATTTCCACACAGTCCGGCAGGTGCATTGAAATAAAGGTCATGCATGACCTGCGCCGCATACTTCTGAGTTTTCCAAGGCTGACGTACCTTATTATACAAATAAATCACATGATGGCTAGGCTCATTACCATGAGCATACTGGCCAATCATACCTGTACTGAAAAGAGGCAAATCTGCATTACCAGCCGGGATATAAGTAAACATACTATCCAACTTTTCCGTAAAACGATCCTTACCACCAGTCAAGGCAATTAGCCCCTTAATATCCTGCTGTACAGACCAAAAGTACTGCCAACCGTTACTTTCACAAATGTGGGCAGTGTAGTCATCCGGGCTGAAATTAGGTTGGAATACTCCTTTATCATCTATCGGCTGCATGAAGCTTGACGCCGGATTGAACACATTGCGATAATTCTGAGAACGCTTGTAGAATTCGTCCGCTAATTGAGTCCTCCCCATCTTCCGAGCCATTTCGGCTATGCAATAATCATCAAAAGCATATTCTAATGTTTTGGAAAGCGACCAATTTTCCGCATTATATTCATCCTTTATATTATAAGGTATATATCCTAATTTTTTATACAGACCAATGCCGCGATAATCATCCAAGTTAGCAGTAGCCACACAAGCCTCCAATGCCTTCTCTGCATCAAAATCACCAATACCTTTCAAATAAGCATCGACAATAACAGGTACAGCGTGGTAGCCAATCATCATATCCGTTTCACTTCCCCAAAAATTCCATACCGGCAAACGTCCGTTCTGTTCATAAAAAGCAATGAATGATTTCACCATATCATTGACACGCTGAGGTTCCGTATAAGTAAATAACGGATGTGCGGCACGATAAGTATCCCACAATGAAAAGGTTCCATAATTCACCCAACCATCCGTCTGATGAATTTTCTTATCGGGACCATAATAAGCCCCGTCCACATCACTGTAAATAGTCGGGGCAATCATTGTATGATACAATGCTGTATAAAAATTAACCTTATCGTCCTTGTTATCACCTGTTACCTCTATTTTTCCCAACTGACGGTTCCAATTATCTTTAGTTTCAGCCAAATATTTATCGAAATCATTGTGAGGTGCTTCAGCCGCCATATTTTTAGCAGCACCTTCCATGCTTACTCCCGAAAGAGCAGTACTCAGAACAATCTGCTCTCCTTTTTCCGTATCAAAATTAAAGCGGGCGATATAAGCCGTACCTACACGTTTACCTTTCAAAGCAATGGCAGTAGTATCCATCTCTACCGAGGCAAACGGTTTGGAGAAACGAGTGCGGAAATACACATGCTGGTCTCTTGCCCATCCTTCGGAAAAACGATATCCCTGAATGGTGCATGAGTCAATTATCTCAATATAAGAATCATTGGTAAAGTCCCAATTCATCGCTTTCTTCAGATTCAGAAAGACAGCCGACTCTCCTTCAGGAAACGTATAACGCTGTATACCGCAACGCTCTGTAGCAGTTAACTCCACATTGATATCATAATCTTTCAGCAACACGCGATAATAACCAGCTGAAGCCTCTTCATCCGCATGAGAGAATTTGGAATAGATGCCTAAAGGAGCTTCCGCTTCCTGATAAGGCAAAGTTACAGGCATGAAAGAGATATCATACAAGTCTCCGGCTCCCGTTCCCGACAAATGGGTATGACTGAATCCGGCAATCGTACTGTCCGGATAAAAATAACCGGAAATACGGTCCCATCCGGGCAAACCGTTATCCGGACTAAGTTGTACCATTCCGAAAGGCGCTTGCGCTCCCGGATAAGTATTGCCGGTAAAATCGGTTCCGATAAACGGATTCACCAATTGGGTATAATCGGTTGACGGCTGGGTTTGTTTATTGGACACACAGGCTCCAAATGCCACTAAAGAAATGAATAGCGCGAGAACAGGTGTTTTCATACTTAAGAGGTTTTTCATTATTACTTTGTTACAAAAATACACATTATAATAATATGAACAACCTTATTATAAAAAACACTTAGCTTTAATTCATTATTTTTTCGTATTTAAATAGTAAAGAAGGGATTCTTTCACCTTTTCATCCGAAGTTACAATCAAAAATTCACCGCCTCTTTTATCATACAGAAAGCAATAGGTCTTATAAAGAGCTATACCTGCTATCTCCTCCCAAGGGAATGTCTGTTTCAGTTCCGCCTTATCATATGTCAGCCCTTCCGGAGTTATTTCTACCCAAGTCTGCCCCGCAATACTCCGCTTATAAATCTTATTTAGTCTGACAGGCAGCATAATCAAGATATAAATAAGACACAAGAACCAAATCAGCAGCGGACTGAACAGGCTTTGCTCTTCGGGAACAATATAGTGCCCTGTACACAGTGCAATACAAATATAAATGATGAACAACAAAGAAAAACTGAAATGACGGATGTCCCACAATTTATACAAAGCATACTTTTTCAGGCTGATATTATAATCACAAACCACGACACCTGGTTCCCGTGTCAGTTTGCTTTTCGGTATGCTGAAGATACGCAATATCTGGATTCCCCGTTTCACGCCATACCCGAATAATAAAACCATCACACCAAGATTTATCAAGATCCACCACCACAATGATTCGTTTGCCAAAGCCGGTTGCCCGACAAGCACCATTGATGCAAAAGTGATACCCGCCACCAATAACAACATACTACAAATTACAGTTAAAATCCATCCTTTTGTTTTCATAATAACCTTTTTATTTTATTCCATGACGGGAAACAAAGATAAAAGATTATAGCTAGATAACAAATAAAGAGCCGTCGAATTTAAATTATTGTTTGGTTAGGAACTTAGATTTTTTTCGTATGTTTGTCGCAAATATTAATGAAAAACACATTTCTATCTATGAAAAAGAGTGATATTCTGTTCTTTTGTTTGTAATAGCATTGTTTCTACCCTTTTTTATTAGCGATACCATTTATGAATGGTACAAATCTTTCAATGCAATCCATGGTATGGTCATGAGTTTTGTGAAGTTCGCCATTCTAGCTACTTTGGGAGAAATGCTTGGGCTTCGCATCAGCACAGGAGTGTATCACAACAAGACCTTCGGTATTATCCCACGCATGGTAATCTGGGGGGTACTGGGTATGGGTATCAATATGGCTATGATTATTTTTTCAAAAGGCACTCCCATTTTCTTGGAATATATGGGTCTGGAATATGCCTCCACATTGATGAACGGGGATTTCTGTCTTGCCAAATTTCTGGTTGCACTGGCTATTTCCGTTACAATGAACTCTATATTCGCTCCTGTATTCATGACATTACATAAAATAACAGACACTCATATCGGGAATTGTGGCGGCTCTATCAAAGCGCTTTCCACCCCTATTCCCATGACACGTATTTTCACCGGATTGAATTGGGCGGTACTTTGGAGCTTTGTATTCAAAAAGACCATCCCTTTGTTCTGGTATCCGGCCCACACCATCACTTTCCTGCTTCCTCCGGACATGCGGGTATTATTTGCCGCCATTCTAGGGGTGGTACTGGGAGTATTACTAGCTATCGCTGCTAAAAAGAAATAACAATCTTCATGTATAATGAATACCAGCCTTCCCTGCTTTTAGCCCCCTATATTGACAAATACTGGGAATTTAAAGGCAATCCGGACTATGGGATGAAAATCAACATATTGCCGGACGGTTGCACCGATTTTATCTTCACCCTTGGCGAAGTAGCTGACATAGCGGAACAAGAAAGTCTTATAATGCAACCCTACCGTTCTTATTTTGTAGGTCCCATGAGCCGATACTCCACCCTAATAACCTATGCGAAAAGCATCCATATGTTTGGTATCCGTTTTCTGCCTTGCGGTTTATTCCGCTTCATGCAATTACCATTGGAAGAACTTGGGAATCAAAGAATCAGCACTTTTGAGTCAGGAGGTATCTTCAACGACTCGCTAGCAGAAAGATTATGTGAACAACCGTACATACAGGACAAAATCAGACTGATAGAATCTTTTCTCACCCAAGCCTTATGTACTAACAACAAGATAGAAAAACAGATATCATATGCAGTAGATTGCATTAACCTTTCCAAAGGCCAACTGCCTATCCGTTCTTTAGTAGAAAATGTATGCTTGTGCCAAAGACACTTCGAGCGCAAGTTCAAACATCAGACCGGATATTCCCCTAAGGAATACAGCCGGATTATCAAATTCAAGAATGCAGTGGATTTACTGCGTTCCACCTCTTCCAATCAACTCTTCTCTGTTGCCATTGAGGCCGGATACTATGACACAGCCCATTTGAGTAAGGAAATAAAAGCCTTATCAGGCAATACACCCGGTTCCTTTTTATCCTTACCGGTTACGGAAGAAACCACATTAACATATCTGAAACTATAAAAGTCGTTTTTTTTACAACGAAGCCATCCTGGCGTTTCTTACTTTTGTACCGTATCAAAAACTAAAAAGAAACCATGGAATCACTTAAAGAAAAAGCAAAAGCTTTGCTTCAACAATGTGAAGTAGTCACACTAACTTCCATCAATAAAGAAGGGTATCCCCGGCCGGTTCCCTTGAGTAAAATCAAAACGGAAGGATTAACAACCATCTGGTTTGCAACAGGAAACAGTTCGGCAAAGACAAAGGATTTCCGCTCTAATCCGAAAGCCGGCATATGTTTCTACAAAGAGGGAAACAGCGTGGCCATGACCGGAGAAGTGGAAGTTGTATCAGACACTGGCACCAAGAAAGAGTTATGGCAAGACTGGTTTATCCATCATTTTCCTAAAGGACCGGAAGACCCCGAATATATCCTGCTGAAGTTCCGGGGAAACCATGCCACCATTTGGATTGACGGCCAGTTTGTTCACAGAAAAGTCTAAGTTTCCACCTCTTATCCTTGGATTTTTTCACATTTTATTTTTCATACACGTCTGTCATCCTTGAAACATCTTATTATATATGGATGTTTTAAGAATGACAGACAGGCATGAAAGGAATTCAAGACATCAGCTCCAGACCATCCGTCTACAAAATTCATCTCTTCCCTACCCTACCTTTCCAATACTTTCCCTACCTTTGTGCCATAAGTACGTATGACAAATACCAATATGGAACAACAACAATCATCTTATAAAGAAAAAGAACGTATAGACCTTCGCGAGCCGCGACGCTTCAAAGTTACTATTTTCAATGACGACTTTACTACAATGGAATTTGTTGTAAAGATATTAACACCGTTTTTTTCAAATCAACGATGGAAGCAGAAGCTTTGATGATGCAAGTACACAAAAGTGAATCGGCCGTAATAGGCATCTATACGTATGATATCGCCCGGTCAAAAGTACAAAAAGCCACCCGTATGGCTCGTGAAGAGGGTTTCCCTCTCCGACTCACGGTTACACCGGAAGAAGAATAAAAAATCAAGAATAAGATATGGATATACCAAATACCGATTCGGTGAACTACGCTTTCGCTTCTGCGCAGAGCCAAGCGATGCAATATCGGCATGAATTTATCACGCCCGAACACTTATTGAGCGCATTGCTGGAACAAGTTCCTTTTCAAAAAGCATTGGCAGAGTGTTTTTGTACCCCGGAAGAACTGTCCCAGTCCATTTCCGAATATCTGTCGAAAAAAGTGGAACGAGTTCCTCAAGAAATAGAATATGAGTTGGAAATTTCAGGTCAACTCTCCGAGCTGCTGCAATATGCCTATATGACAATCAGCCATTCAAGCGCAGAAGAAATGGATGTTCCTCATCTGGTACAAGGAATGCTTCAACTGGAAGATTCATGGGCCGGCTATCTGCTAAAAGAAACAGTGGGAGAAGATATGCCGGAGTTTCTCAGCTCCCTCATTTCAAATTACGAGCACATGAATCAGTTTCAAGAGGAAACTTCCTCTGAGCAAGAGAAAAGCGAACCTTGGCGCAACTACGTCACCTGCCTCAATGAAGGTCTGCAAGACCGGAATCCGCTTATAGGCCGGAATGTGGAATTGGAACGCACCATTCAAGTTCTCTGCCGCAAAGAAAAGAACAACCCTCTGCACGTGGGTGAACCGGGAGTGGGAAAAACCGCACTGGTCTACGGACTGGCTGCACGTATAGAAGCAGGCAATGTTCCCGAACGCCTCACAGGTTGTCGTATCTACGAACTGGATTTAGGCAACTTATTGGCCGGTACACAATATCGGGGTGAATTCGAGAAAAGGCTGAAAGCCATTATGGAAGGAATACGGAAAGAAGGACACGCCATTGTATATATAGATGAAATACATAACCTGATAGGCGCCGGACGGACGGGAGACGGTTCGATGGATGCCTCTAATATGCTCAAGCCTTATTTGGAAGGAGGAGAGATCCGGTTTATCGGTTCCACTACTTACGAAGAATTCAACCGCTATTTTTCACGTAGCAGAGGATTGGTACGGCGTTTCCAACAGATTGACATACAGGAACCCGGAATCGAAGAAACTATCCACATAGTAGAAGGATTAAAAGAAAGGTACGAAACGTTCCATGGAGTAGTTTATGAAGAAGGAGTGATAGCATATGCCGTCACAGCTGCCGCACGGTATATCAGCGACCGTTTTTTTGCCCGACAAGGCCATCGACCTGGTGGACGAAGCCGGGGCTTATCGTGAAATCCACCCCACAGATACAGAAACACAAACGGTGGACAAAGCATTGATAACCGATATACTGGCACGTATCTGTAAAGTGGATGTACTCGCCATGAAGGAAGAGGACAATGCCACATTAGAAACCTTGCATGAACGCATCAGTGCAAAGATATACGGTCAGGAAGAAGCTGTCTGCCAAGTGGTGGAAGCCGTACAAATGGCCAAAGCCGGGCTACAGGACGAAAACAAACCACTGGCCAGCCTTCTCTTCGTTGGCCCCACCGGAGTAGGAAAGACGGAAGTAGCCAAAGTATTGGCCTCCGAACTAGGTATTGCCCTGCAACGCTTTGACATGAGCGAATATACGGAAAAGCATACAGTGGCCAAACTCATCGGCTCACCTGCCGGATATATAGGTTATGAAGACGGCGGACTGCTGACAGATGCTATCCGCAAAACTCCCAACTGTGTGTTACTGCTTGACGAAATAGAAAAAGCGCATCCTGATATATTCAATATCCTGCTGCAAGTCATGGACTATGCCGTACTGACGGATAACAAAGGACGGAAAGCGGACTGCCGCCATGTTATACTTATCATGACCTCCAATGCCGGAGCACAATTCGCGCACCAAGCTTCTATAGGTTTCAGCGGACAAATTACTGCCGGAGAGGCAATGTTGAAACAAGTTAAGAAAACTTTCAAACCTGAATTCATCAACCGGTTGTCTGCAACAGTCGTCTTCCATGATATGGATTACGGAATGGCTTCTCTCATCCTGAACAAAAAACTCAACGAACTGAAAAACAAACTGTCTGCACGTCATGTAGGAATGGAACTCAGCCCGGAAGCCTATAAGCATCTGCTGAAACTAGGTTTCACCAAAGAATATGGTGCCAGGGAAATGGACAGGGTAATTACTTCGCAGCTGAAGCCACTGCTTATGCGTGAAATCCTATTCGGAGCATTAAAAACAGGAGGTAAAGTAAGAGTGACAGCAGGAAACGGAGAATTGAGCTTGCAAGTACTCAAAGAGTAATACCTTTAAATGAATCGGCAACTTCTCCGCAGAGGCAGAGATACGGAGAAGTTCCTACAGAAGATATTATATGAATCCAATAAATAAAAAACAATATGGTCTTTCAACTAACTCAAAAACTTGTTTTTCCCGACCCTCACTATGGCGAACCGGACGGACTATTGGCAGTGGGCGGCGACCTCTCCGTAGACCGTCTCCTCCTTGCCTATTCCAATGGCATATTCCCTTGGTATGCTTTCCGTGAAAAACAGATACAATGGTGGTGTCCCCTGAAACGGTTTGTGATTTTCCCTAACGAGATTCACATTTCTCACTCCATGCGTACTTTTATGAACAAAGAACAATATGGAGTCAGTTTTAACCAGGCATTCCATGAAGTGATTCAAACCTGCGGCAATCTGCGGATGGAAGAAACGGGAGCATGGTTGGGCAAAGATATCATGAAAGCCTACATCCGCCTGCATGAGCAAGGTTTCGCGACCAGCGTGGAAGTATGGGAAGAATCTTGTCTGGTCGGCGGACTCTATGGAGTCACTTTGGGAAAGTGTTTTTTCGGCGAAAGCATGTTTTCTCTAGTCCCCAATGCATCGAAACTGGCGCTTATCTATCTGGCACAAACATTTCAGGAGTTGGGAGGAACCTTGATTGATTGTCAGTTTGAAACCCCACACTTAAAGTCAATGGGTGGAAGGTATATAGACTATGAGGAGTATATGAGGTATGTGCAGGAACCTCTTGAATCTCTGTAAAGTCTTTGTTTACCGATTTTGATTATCAAATCATCAGTCAAAAATAAAATATAGGATACAAAGCTGAGATTATCAAATATATTTGCTAGCTTTGTTTTCGACATTACAAACAGAGCTATTTACCCAACTCAAAAACAAACATGAAAAAGATATTCTACTGTTTTTTACTACTTACCTTCTTTGTCTTGTCTTGCTCCAAAGAGAGGCCGATATGGATGGTAGCCAAAATAAAGAAACAGAAAATAAAGAGATCAAAATTATATTAGAAGCAGAAACAAGTTCTCAAAACATATTTGCTCCTATTGTATTCTACCAATCTTTTGATTTTGGTAAAGATGCACCTTGTCTAAGCGAAGTGTATGATTCCATAGTGTGGAAATCATCTCATTCCCCAAATAGCTTTAAAGTATTCAGTCATTCAAATTATGCCAGATATGTGGAAACAACATTTTTCAAATGGGCACATGTTTATTATTCACCCGGCACATACAAGACTTATCTGCTAGGTTACAAAAACAATGAAATAATCTATAGTAGTGATACAATATCCATTGATATCACAAATAAAAAGATTTCCTTGCTTTCAATTGGAAAGACGTAACCGACTCCGATTTTACCACAGGCTATGCAAATAATCTGGACGGATATTATCTGAGTACGCAAACCCATATCCATCAAGGTGTCCCATCTGTTATGCTGTATGCCAAAAGTGAGAAATATGAAAAAGGGGGATCTATGAAAAGCAAACAAATACTGTATAACTACATAAATTCATTTTTCTCACTCCCTAATTATACCGCAACCTCAGACGAGTCTTTGAGAAAAGAATTCAGCACTATATTTTCATTTCAAGAGGAGAATGCCATTCCACTAAACATTTGGCTTACCCCCAAAGCTAAAATTGTACTCCTCAGAAAAGATTTCAAGGGACTAGAGAGCGAATACAAAATTTATGCCGAACCAGGAGATTTGATTTAACCTGCAAAACACAATTGTTTAACTAATGAAACATCAACTCTGTATATAGCTACATTCAACGAATAGCACTACCAATCCAAACTATTTGGCTATTTTGACGGATCTTAAATAAGATTTGTTACAGAGTTTTATACCCTTATTATTAATCCACACAGATTGTGCACCATCCCTAAACCGATAAGTGCATAAGCATGGTTATACATTAAGTTAAACAATGAATTATACATATAAACAAATATGGCTCATCAACCTTCCTGTAATGATGAGCGTTTTAATGGAGCAATTAATCAACATTACCGATGCCGTCTTTCTGGGCCATGTCGGTGAAGTGGAACTTGGCGCATCTGCCTTGGCAGGAATATATTATCTGGCAACTTATATGCTAGGCTTCGGTTTCAGCATAGGACTACAAGTCATGATTGCCCGCAGGAATGGAGAACAGAACTATGCAGAAACAGGACGTACCTTCTTTCAAGGACTATTTTTCCTTTCCGGACTAGCACTCTCTTTATGTTTGTTGATACAGGGCCTTTCCCCCTTCCTCTTGAAACAATTAATTACCTCACCGGAAATCTATCAGGCTGTAACGGACTATCTGGACTGGCGCAGTTTCGGACTTTTATTTTCATTTCCCTTTCTGGCACTCCGGGCTTTCTTTGTGGGAATAATAAAGACCAGGTCCTTATCTTGGGCCGCAATAGCAGCCGTACTTATCAACATCCCTTTCAATTACCTGTTAATATTTACCTTAAAATTTGGGATAGCAGGATCGGCAATAGCCTCAACGCTAGCAGAAATGGGATCGTTAATCATTCTCCTTATCCATATGTGGAGAAAGATTGATAAAAACAAGTATGGACTGCAACCGATATTTGATGGAAAGCTATTGAAAAGACTGTTTACCTGTCCGTATGGAGCATGCTGCATTCTTTTATCAGTATGGCGCCGTGGTTCCTGTTCTTCATCGCCATCGAACATTTAGGAAAGATGGAACTGGCCGTTTCCAACATAACCCGCAGCGTTTCCACCCTCTTTTTTTGTGATTGTCAGTTCTTTAGGAGCCACCAACGGTTCCTTGGTAAGCAATCTTTTAGGAGCCGGACAACAAAAAGGTGTTTTTCCTATCTGCCACAAAATCATCAAAATGGGATATGCCATCGGTTTTCCGCTGGTAGGAGTCGCATTGTTTTGTGATTATTGGATTATCGGATTTTACACCAACAACGAAACACTGGTGCAACACACTGTCCCCCCTTTCATCGTCATGCTGTTCAATTATATATTCGCAGTACCCGGATATGTCTACATCAGTGCCGTCACCGGAACCGGAAAGACAAAAATTGCCTTTATCTTCCAAGTGGTTACCATTATGGTATATCTTCTTTATCTTTACTGGCTGAGCCACTGTGTACATGCACCTTTAGCGGTATATATGACAACCGAATATCTGTTTGTCATCATGTTGGGAATACAATCTGTCATTTACTTGAAAAGGAAACATTACTAAGTTCCTTGTTACCCCCTTTCTCCCGATTCATTCCGGCAATAAATAGTTATTTATAACTATCTTCAGTTTGAAAGCTTTTCTCTACTTTTGCAAACCAACTATAAAAGACAGCGTATGAATATTTTCGACATTGCCAAACAGAATCAGGAAAAAGCCTGGCAAGTTATCAAAAACACGAACATCATCCAGATATGGGAAGATGCCGGTGCAAAAATTAATCTGGTAGGTTCACTCAGAACAGGGCTGCTGATGAAACATAGGGACATTGATTTCCATATTTATTCATCACCCTTAAACCTGACGGACAGCTTTCAGGCAATGGCCAGACTAGCTGAGAATCCGTCCATCAAAAGAATAGAATGCGCTAATCTGCTGCATACTGCCGAAGCCTGTATCGAATGGCATGCATGGTATCAAAATGAAGAAAATGAACTTTGGCAGATGGATATGATTCACATCCGGGAAGGTTCACGTTATGACGGTTATTTTGAAAAGGTAGCCCAACGCATTTCGGAAATTATGACCGATGAAATACGGGAAACTATTCTAAGATTAAAATATGAAACACCGGAAACCGAGAAAATCATCGGAGTGGAGTATTATCAGGCAGTCATCCGGGATGGGGTGCGGGATTATAGCGGATTTAAGGAATGGAGAAAGCAGCATCCTATTACAGGAGTAGTAGAATGGATGCCTTGACCCGATGAAATCGGGCATCAGCTTAACAGCCCCGACTCCTGTCCTAGGCGTATTGCCTCCAAAGAGTTTTGTACTCCCAGCTTACGCAACAGATTTTGCCGGTGAATATGGACAGTATGAATACTGATACATAATTTATCGGCAATTTCTTTGCTTAAGAATCCTCGTTGGATGAGGCGTAATATCTCCATTTCACGTCCGGTAAGACCGAAAGCCGGATTCATTATCATCACACCGGGTGAAAACATTTCTCCATTTCTCAGATTCAGCACAGTACATTCCACCTGTTCTGATTCTTTTTGGCCGGGAGCCATACTCATATTCCCTATAATGAGCCATGCTTTTCCGTCATGGCTCTGTTCCAAAACTTGATGCCTGCTTGTTACACGCACATAGTTGCCACGAGCATTGAGTATACGGAAACTATACACATTACAATAGTCATTCCGATGTTCAAAAGGCTGGTTATAAATGAACTTCCCCAGCCTGACTTGCAAGTCTTCCAATTGGGAGCGATCATGCGGATGAATACGTGACTCCAGATAATCACCCTGTTTTTCCAATGTTTCTATCTTGTGCCTGTCATACCCCAACCAATCGACAAAACCCGTAGAAGCATACGCATAACATCCTTTATATACATCCACCACGAAAGAACAGCCGCCATTGATTCTGGACAACTTCTGGAGCATGGATTTATCCCGTTCCCATACCGCATAATCCATGTTTTTGCAAGACAAATGTTGCTTTGCCCACAATTCCTCACGGGTGACATTTGTTACACTCATATTCTTACTCTTTATCAAAGTGGTACTTCAAGAAGATAGATCTTATCAGCCTACTCACTTACTTTTTTCAAAGTAAAACAGTCTATATCTGGAGCCCAGCAAAATGAGCTTCCCATACGTATCTTATTATTCCCTGCCTTCAAATGCACCGGAACAGTAATCGAAGCTATCTTTTGAGTCTCATCCGCCGACAGCGAATCAAGAAGAATCCTTTTTTCATTATTCACACAGACTTCCAGCTTACGGTCTGCTTTAGGCACATAGCGGATAGTCATTTCATATTCACCGCCCTGCTCGCTGTACACCTCTTTCCATTCTGCAAAATTCTCTTTCCGCCCTCCCAGATAACTTACCTTCATGCCTCCGGATGCTTCATGTAACGGAGCATATACGATGCTTTTCGGAGTCTTTCCCAAATCATTGAAACAAGGCAGATAAGCCCATTCCGCTTCATAAACAGTCGCTTCCAATCTCTTCTCGGACTCCATACGTAAAATCAGCACACTATGGGGAGGTAATTCTCGATTCAGAACACCCCCTTTTATCTCCGGCAAATCCTGGTGTTTCACCAGATCGCGTGCCTTAACCTTTCCTCCTAATTCCAAAATATTCATCGGAACTGTAAAGCTACAAATCGTATCCGAAGGATTGTATAAAGCAACCGCACGTACATTACCACGCTTTCGTTCTATATCCTTCACCAACACATACCCTTCATTTTCATGCTGAACTACGTATGCCTGCAATCCTAAAGGGTCTTGGTTCAAAGCTATCAGTTCTTTATTTTTCAACAGTTTTAATGACGTCTCCGGAATGGTTGTCAGATCACATCCTATCAACAAAGGTGAACTCATGATACACCACATTCCAAAATGTACCTCTTCCTCTTCAGGTTTTAGCCCTCGACCTATCTCCAACATATCCATATCATTATAATGACCTTCTCCCGCATAGGCAGACAGATAAAGATTTTTATCGATGATATATTTTACTGATCCCCACTCCGGGCGGATATCCGCACTGATTCGCCATGAACGAGCAAGGTTTCTAGCCCAAGTACCTGGGAAAGCCCATCGACAGATATTAATAGAAACATGTCCGCAACCCAGATTATCTATAGCCTGGCGTATTTCGGTATATCGTTTTTCTTCTTCCAGATTCAATTCCTGACCGGCTCCGCAATAATCAATCTTGATAAAATCAAATCCCCACTCTTTAAAATACAACGTGGCATCCTGAAATTCATGTCCATACAAACCGGAACCTATGCCGTTCATATCTTTATCCCAGATGGAACCGCAAGTATTGCTTCCCGCATCCGAATAAATACCGGCTTTCAATCCTAAAGAATGAATATGATCCGCCACTCCCTTCAATCCGTTCGGGAAACGCTCGGGATGTGTTTGCATCACTCCTTTTTCATCCCGCCATCCAAAAAAACCGTCATCTATATTCACATAGGAATAGCCCACTTCTTTCAGTCCTTTTTGCACCATAGCATCCGCTTGCCTTATTATTAAGGTGTCATTGATATGAACCCGATAGGTATTCCATGAGCTCCACCCCATAATAGGAGATTCAAAAACAGTCGTATTTTGGGCGAATACGCCGGAACATAGACCGAAAGCTAAAGTCAAAAACAAATTTCTCATATTCATTAATTCTCATTTTTTACTTAAAGAAATCATCAAGAAGGTATATCTTATGATCCTAATGGTTAACAGGAAAATAAAATCAGTTTTATCATGTAGGGAGCAAAGATAACGAAAAACTCTTACCTCCCTATATACTTTCACAAAAAATATTCGGCTGGTAGGATGTTAGCATTATAATCCGAGAATAGAATTTGACCCATAAAATAGGGTGTCCCGATTTCGTCCCGGCGGATTTGCTAAAAATGAGATAAGCCACTGAAGTTCAGTGGCTTATCCTTTACAATGTCGGAATGAGGCGACTCGAACGCCCGACCCCTACGTCCCGAACGTAGTGCGCTACCAACTGCGCTACATTCCGTTTCTGTTTTGCGAGTGCAAAGGTAAAGCATTTTTTTGAAATCAAAAAGAATTTCATAGAAAATTTGCAAAAAATTTGTAGAATCAAAAAATATGCCTACCTTTGCAACCGCAAACAAGAAACAATAGTTTCTGAGAGGTGTTCTATTACAAAGTGAAAAGCTCTACCGATAACCATTTTGGTGCCATAGCTCAGTTGGTAGAGCAAAGGACTGAAAATCCTTGTGTCCCCGGTTCGATTCCTGGTGGCACCACCAAAGTAAGTTTTTCACTTTAAAGCAGTTACAGTAAAATGTAACTGCTTTTTTTATGCTTTAAGCCCTCGTTTACGCCCTGCGATTAGGAAAAATATTTTCAGAGTATACAAATAAAGATGTGACTCGTGTCAAACCGGCACTTTGGTATAATGAAATTGAAGAGTTTGGATATGATACATTCACCACTGTTGCAAATTCCATTGAGAATCATTACGAACGGATATTAAACTACTTTGTAAACAGAAGAACAAATGCTGCTGCGGAAGCTTTTAATGCAAAAATTAAAGCATTTAGGGCTTCATTTCGTGGAGTAGTAGATAAGAGGTTCTTTTTGTATAGATTAGCAAAAGTTAATCCCCCCAAGAATTACAACTGAACCAGAAAAATTAGTATCACTCCACAAACCTAATTTACAAAACATTTCAATCGTTTGATTGATATATTTCATCATGTTCGATAAATTTTTCCCTGCATCTTCAAGCTCTCGTCTGATTTCTGCTAATCTCGAATTTAATTCGCTCATAATAGCCATATATATTTCACTATTAATTTCTCCCAAACCGAACTTTGACTGTATTAATTCGATTTTCACACTCTGTTTTCCGTTTTAAAAGGACTTTCTTTATTTCACCTTTACTTTGTATTTTTCAAAAACCTTTACTTAAAACGATTGATATACTTCTGATGCAGTTTCTCTGTACTATGCTATGATTACCTTTACACCCTTTCTTATTACATTTATAATAATCCCGTCCACGTGCTTTCACTGTGTATCCAGTTAAATAGCCGCCACAGTCTGAACAGATGATATGCCTTTTCAATGGAAATGGTTCAGTAATTTCTTTGTGTTCATATCCTGCATTCGATATACCATTCACTTTATTAAACATAGCCTCATCAATTAATATCTCTTGATTACCTTTTATAACTTCATCCCCCAACAAACTATGTTGTATATACCCACAATAAAACGGATTATGAAGAATTTTGGATAACCCCAACCCCTTTAACCGCTGAACTTTTTCTATATCTCCAATCCCCTCTGTTGCTTTCCAAATAAAAGCATCACGCAATATTTTGCCCGTTTCATTTACTGTAAGAATATGGTCTTTGTCAATCTTTACCTTATCATACCCTAATGGTGGTTTGGAATACCAGTTACCTTTCTTTGACAATCAGTCATACTAACAACAGCTTTATCTCTTCTCAAACTATTTCCAAATTGGTTAAAAAGAAAAATCATGTTTTCCATGAATGTGCCAGCTGCACTATCTGGGTCAATTGCTTGCGTTGCTGAAACAACATAAATACCTTTTGCTTTTAAATACGCTTTTGTCATTATGCCCTCTGGACCTGTACGAATAAAACGGTCATAAGAAGCAACTAATATTACATTAATTTCCTTATCTTTAGCCACTTTTTCAATCATATTATGATATAGTTTCCCCTCAGTCTGTGCGCTCTCATTAGTATCCCCAAAATATTCTTTTATGCGGATACCTTTACTAGCAGCATATTCATCACAAATTCTTTTTTGCGACTCTAAACTACCGTTGTTGTCCGCTTGTTTCCCCGTTGAGACTCGTGTCCAGACAGCAGCAACTTTATGCTCCAATTTGGAATACTCTACTACTTTCTCTTTTACTTTTTTTTCTTACTCATAAATCATCAAATTAAAGATTAAACGTAATAACACCTAATGTATAGAAGAATTCCAGTATCTTTTTTTGTTCTTCTTTATCTAAAACACCTATTGTTTGAAATGTCTTATCATAAACTGTCAATTCATCCTCGTTAAACATTTGTTATAAAGGATTATTTGTCACGCCCTAATGCCCATAAGCTTCTATCATTTCATTACGAATAGCACTGACTATCTTGTAATTGGTTATAGAACTGGACGGATTTACCATGACTCCACAGAAGACCTGATAGAGTATGTTGCCGTTAAGATGTGCCACCAGCTGCCTGTCGGAAAAGCCAATGTAGGTTCAATGCCATAAGAGCAATCCTAGCAAAAAGACTGAAAATGTTCTTCTAACCTAGACTCTACTCTGACAGACCCGCTTCTTTTGCTATACGCTCAAACGGAAACACAGAATGAACCTTGTCAAGTTTACTCTCATCAAAAATCTTGCGATATTTTGAAAAAAAATCAAATTCTGTAAAGCCCAAAGTAAGGTAGATCTCGAAAATATTTCGTATTTTAACCATATCTTAGTTTGAATATTTCCCTCGCTTTGGCAGCCAAACCTTATTTGCGGGGAAGATCTAAACATACACAAAAGCCAACTAATTCGCAATAATTCAAGTATAAATTAGTTGATTTATTTTATATATATGCTGCAATGGTTTTTCATATCCTTCAAATAAAAAATATCTCTTCCTTCTCACTATAAGAAGAGAATGAATCATAAATATTACATTATGACGCATCCTCAAAATCGTTCATCTACCCAATCTCATAAATTAACGATTCTATTTCACATATATAGAGTAAAAGTCAGATAAAATCTGTGATTCTTAATTTATAATCAATGGGAATTGTTTTATCTAGTTGGTCCAACAATTCTTTTCTAAAGAAAGGAATATTATGAGCTTTTTCTATAAATGACAAAGGTGAACTATAAACTATGTTTAATAAGGTATCTGCCTTTTCTTTTGAATAGTTTTTCTCCACCAATCGCAATAATTCCATTTCTTACGGCTCCATCACGCCAACGCTCTAATCTGGCAGAGGCTATAGGACCTTTACATCCCAAGATATCACCAGGATAAATGAGTATACCCATCACCATGTGGCATATCAGTGATATAAGTAAATGGATTCGTTTGTGATAAAATATTACAGTTCCAATAGAGAAAACCTTGGCTACCGTTTTTCCAAGTACGCCACATGATAGCTCTTTGCTGTATCCCCTTACATACTGTAATAAAAAGTTTGGTTCATTTCCACCTGGTTGCCAACAAACATAACTCCACCAGTCTATACCTTCAGGCACTTTATAGCGTATATGTTGCACTTCTTCTTCATTGCCTTTACAAGGAGCTAAACTTATAGTAGCAACATGAATATGATGTTTCAAATAGTCAAACACTGCATACAAATCTCCTTTACGTGGACCGTTTCGGGGACCACAAAAGAATGTGGTTAAAATCCGAGCATCTGAAGCATATTTCCGAATAATATTGACTTTTCGTTTGATTTGCTCATAATCCTCCATATAGGCAGGTTCATCCCAAATATAGAAAAGTGATTCTTTTAATTTTCCTTTCTTTTGGATATTACATAATAAAGACGCAAGTTCATTCTCCGACAATGTAAAAAACGGAAGCATGTAACAACTATATCTTCTATCATTTAATAATCGGATGCTTCGTTTGTCATTCCATGCCCAAGGTGAGAACGAATGTTCGTATTGCCAACGTTCCGGAGTAATCTGTGTACCAAATACAGGAGTCATTCTATAGCTTAATACAAAGTCTACCCATCGTTGCCGTTCTTTATCGGCTTCTTTATCATTAAGACATTCAGTCATACAACGATTCTCAACTCCAACAGTGATAGGGATAGATGACTTTAAAGGAATGGTAGTATGATGTACGTTATAATCCAGCTGTATCGTAAAATGTTTACTTCCTTCTATCTTTATCGTCTGATGATACTTTCCGACTGGAACCCTTGACGGACACTGTACAGTAATCCATACAGCAGTCAATGTATCCGTACATTTCAACTGACTTTTTAAAAGGGACTAACGCGTCATAATAACCATTCATTTTTTTAAGTTCTCTAGCCGATATTTGAATACCTTTCAAATTATCGGTCGAAAGTGAAACGATATTCCTCATTAACTTTGCTAGGAAAGACTAATTGAATATGTTCTACTTCACCTCTAGCCATTTCCAAGTGAACCTTTGAGGTTTGAGCGTAATTTCTGTATACTTGTGGGGATTCTACAGAAGGAATTATCCAAATATTTGCTTTTGGATAACTGGCACATATAGACAGGAATCCAACCCATAGTTGAATAAGCGTTAAAAAATCTTCATATTTATTTCAGATTAAATGTAGTCACTACAGCCGCATGGTCAGAGGGGTAGCGAACAGGATGTTTGTCTATCATCTCCGATTGGATAGCTTTGATATCCTTCCCTTTATAATAAATAAAATCTATACGGTATTGCAATTCATTCTTCGCCATAGTAGACCATGTAAGACATGGATATTTTTTCACGTCAGGATGAATCTCACGATAAGAGTCAATAAAATGAGCTTTTTCCATCAACTTGCTGGTGGGCCATTCTATAACATACCCGTTGTGTCCATTCATGTTTTTTGTATCATCTTTCCAATCCAGATGCGAATCACTGTTAAAATCACCGGAAACTATGAGAGGTGTTTCCATGGTATTCCATTGGGATGGAAAAGCTTTCAAGATACTTTGCAATTGTGCAGCTCTCCTACTCCACTCCCCCGCTATGATATTTTCTATGGATTCACAGGCGTTTATTTGGTCATTAGTGATAGGACGATAATCCAGCCAAAGGTTAATGTAATTTATTTGTTGTGACGGACTAATTTGCAATGTCGCCGCACTGCAATTGAAGGAATCATACAAATCATAGGTATCTGTGATAGGATACCGGCTCATGATGGATAAATTGGAACTACGTAAATAGAAATAGTAGCCTAATGCATCTGCAATAATAGCACCTGAACCGTAGGTTTCTACCATACCGATCACATCTGGATTTTCTGCTTTTATAACCTCTACGACCCTATTCACTCCTACCTCTTGCCCCAATTCATGACCACCATGAAAGATATTGAAAGCCATCACCTTCAGTTGTGACAAACGTTGGGTGTCCGTAACTGAAATTTTGGGTAGTTCCACATGGCTTATAAATGTAAATTCTTTGATATAACCATTGAATGCATTCCACTGACCATCATCTACAGAGCCTATTCTAAGTGTATTGTTGGTGGCTAAATTGACATTTCCGTTGGTACAGTAAATAGCCACATTCAACTGATCGTAATACATGCGCATCTCCTGTTTACCGGCATCATGTGTCACTGTCAAGGTATGCCACTTATCATCATTTATGGGTTGGCGCAAGGCAGTAGGTCTATATTCCCATGGAGTGTTTTTCCCATCGCAAAAGTGCACTATCCATGATCCGTTGTCTTGGGTGCCTATCCAAATGCCTGCTTCGTTTGGTATATTGTTCTTTTTATTGGTAATCAAGGCTTTTTCACCTAATTCACGGGCATAGACTACGTCACCTTTATAGAAAAGGTAAAAGAACCGCTCATGCTTACGGAATCTATTTCAGATACTTTTATTCCATGGCGCTCAAAGGCATTTTCACTTAAATCAAGTATTTCTCCGGGTTGTACAAAATATCTTATCTCTTTGGCCGTCAAAAAAGCAGGCAGGAAGAGCAGTATAAATAATAGTTGCTTTTTCATACTGAATTTATTGTTTATTCAAAATATTGTTTTATTGATGTTGCTTTATCCCAATATTATGGCTGTTGATATAATTTTTATCTATCCAACGAGTAAGAAAATAATCCATAGACCGAACAAAACGATTGTAGTTTTTACGCTTGTTGTCTGTCCATCCTGTTTCGGCATGGGCCGCCCAATATGGATATATCATTCTATACATATCCTCCACTTGTGGTATCCATTCTCCCCACATCTGACACCCTATACCTATAATCTGTTTTTGTTCCTGCATGGTAAGCCCTTCGGGTATTGGATTGAACGCATATGCTTTTTCCAAAGGGATAGGTTCGAAATCATATTCCAACCCAGGCGTTATACGGTCATGGTTAAAGTTCAGATAAGTATATTTAAATAACTGTTAACTATCTTATAACCTCGTTTGGCTGCCTTCCGTAAAAGGTCATGATTGCCAGTCCAGAACTGTACCACCGCGTCCTCTGAAAGCTGGTTTCCTGCTTCAATTGTAACTTCACTTTGGTATCCATGCAATTTGTCACCAGTTATATCATTCCAACCCATCATTATTCTTCCTTTCGATTTCAGATAAGAGGCTATATGGTTAGTGAACCACATCTGAAGTTCGGCAGCTGAGTTTATCCCTTTTTCTTTCATGAATGTTCGTACCTCGGATGAGTTATTCCATTGCTCTTGTCGCACTTCATCGCCACCAATGTGAATGATTCTCGAAGGAAACAGTTCCATCACTTCATCGAGTACATCCTTCAAAAAAGTACGTGTGCGTGGATCGGCTACATTGAAGGCACTGTTTTTGACTCCAAAGGTACAAGGCACTTTGATTTTTTCATCTGTACTGCCTAACCAAGGATACGCGGCAATGGCGGCTGAAGCATGTCCCGGCATCTCTATTTCAGGAACAACTGTAATGTGAAGATTCCGGGCATAGGAAACAATTTCTTTTATTTCACGCTGTGTATAGTATCCATCGAACGGCTTACCATCGAACACTTTGCTTTCATACCAGTTGAGCTGAGTAGAATCTCTATGCGCGCCTATTTCTGTGAGCAGCGGATATTTCTTTATTTCTATACGCCATCCCTGGTCTTCGGTAAGATGCCAATGGAAAGTGTTCATTTTTAAAATAGCCATTTCATCCAACAATTGTTTTACCTCTTTCATGCCCTTAAAGGCTCTTCCATCATCAAGCATGAATGAGCGCCATTTAAAAGCCGGAGCATCATCAATGACTACATAAGGTATTCTTATTTGTCCTTGATGAGTGGTAATAAGCTGACGGAAAGTCTGCAGACCATAAAACACACCTTGAGGTGTGGAACCTTCAATACGGATACCTTGTTCGTTTACAGTAAGACGATATCCTTCAGGATGGGGAATCCACTTAGATAAAGTCAATTGCATATTTCCCTGCTTGGTGTGTTGTACGATGAGTCCATGTTCCTCTAACAACAGTTGTTTTAAGTAATCGGCTTCATTTTTCAAGGCATTGGGATAAACAAGCTGACAGGACATAAAAGGATAATGTCCCGGATGAACCTTTACCTCATTGGGATAAGGAAGTATTTCTAAAGGTGCAGTTTGCGCTACAAGCATACCTGCCAAGTATAAATATATTATTGATAATAAAAATCGTTTCATATTCGAACTATTTGTTTATATTGAATGTCCAATTTCCACCTTCTTTCATAGTGATAAAGATACTTTCATCCTTATCTTGATGAATGCATTTGACTATGCTGCTTTTATGTGATATGTCTTTCCCGTTTTTCCAAATTAGCTTGTTATTCAACGTGATGCTTTTGCATTGGAAAGGCAGGCAGATGGTAGCACGTGGACCTTGTGGTGAATTTACCTGAAGTTGAAACGTCCTTTCATCATCTTTAAAGGAAACTTTAATGTTTCCTTTAACTGTGGGAACTAAAATTTCAGCCTCTTTCACTCCTGTAGGTTGCGGAGCTATACGATAAGCCTTATATCCGGCTTCCGTAGGAGTTATACCGCACACATATTGCGACAGGATAGTAAGACCGCCGCCACTCCAGGCATGATTGGTAGTACCACCGGGGAATCCATTAGGACCAATCCCCCATCCTTCATAAAGGGTCGTGTGTTCAGAATCGTTCACCATTTCAGCAAAACGCCGTTTCATACGCTCCATCCCATAATAATTTTCCCCCATTCTAAAAAGAGCTTCTATGACATACTTTTCCATATAAGGACTGGCATGTTCATTCTGCTTCAATACTTTAATCAATGCAGGATATTTTTCTTTATCTGCTAAGCCAGACACGATGGCTAAAGCTTGTACCCGGTCATCTGTCTTTAGCCTATAATCAGGATGACGGTAAGCTTTTCCATTCCAAAATGCGGCGTTAAATGCCTTTTTCAGTGCTTTCATCTCTTGGAGTATAGCATCTGCTTCTGCATTCATTCCCAAAGCGGTAGCCATGTGTTGCTGCCCTTTTAGAGCAATATAGTACCAAGCATTAAAGAGCGCTTTGATATCAATATTTTTCCCCAATCACCCCAAGTCCATTCTCCGGCTCTGAAGGTGATGGTACCATCGTTATTCTTCTGCCAAATATCCAAGTATTTTTGTATTTTGGGATATAGATCTCTAATGGTTTTAAGGTCTCCTGTATTCAAATAATAATTCCAAAAACCAAAGTAACCGATAGACGCCAACATTTGACCGGGAAGTTCAGTGTGATAGTTGGACGAAGGGATAGGAGCGAAGATTTCTCCTGTAGGACGCTGCCACCCCATGAGTTCATACATCCCTTTTTTCATGAGCAGATGGCTGCTCACCGACAATGCATAGAAGGCTTCTCCTGATTCGTTCACTTCATCACCCCACCATTGAGCCCGCTCTCTGTCAGGACAATCCATATAAGTATCACGCATGGTAATATAAAGTGTGCGTTGTGATTTCTCCCACATTTTATTCAAGAAAGGATCGTTACAGCGAAAGTATCCTTCGAATTCTGTGTTATATCCTGTCTCTCTGAACTGTACTTTGGTAAGGTTTATTCCTTTGGGATAAATGTAATATACTTTCTCACCGTTCATCCAACCTTTATTTTCATACGACTGCTTTCCTTTTTTGGTCAGATATTCTGCTCTGACATTATATGCGCTTCCTCCTTGATAGTGGCTTGTAAATATAGTAACGACTGAATGGGCTTTCTCTGCTTCCAACTCCATGTAAGGCATAATTTGAGCATTGTAAGGAAGCTGACAAACTAAAGTATCATTTATTGTACCGCTGTGAACAGTTTGTGAGACGTAATTCTTCAAACCAAAATCTTTCCAAAGCGGAATGATACGATGATGCAGTTTATTCCATGGTGCATCGCCTTCCTTTCCAACCACACGTGCTTTGGCCCAATATTGGCATGCTGCGTTTTCACCTTTTTCCCAATTGTCCATAGCGAGTTCTGCATTAAATCCGATACTTGATTCAGGTAAACGGAAATTAGGATACGGCGCCAATGGGGTATAATAAGCAGGGTGCATGGCGGCTTTCCACGAGTCATCACTCTGCAAGGTGAGCTCAGCAGTTTGGCAATCGAACAAGAAAGCGCCTTGACCACTGGGATTATATGAAAATCCTTCTTTGCCAAAATACCATACTAACGCAGATATAAGATTATGTCCTTGCTTGAGGTGTGGGGCTATATCCACTTCATCATAATAGGTGTCATTGGGATTAGGACCACGTTTTACGGCACCTTCCAAGACAACCAGTTTGCCGTTAATCCAAAGCCAATATTTGCTGTCTGCTGCAATACGAGTTAAAGCTTTGGCAGGAACAGCATTTATATTAAATTCCTTTTGAAAGCATATCCAAGAATTTGTCGCATTTTGATTCTCAAAAGCAGTAATCCATTGTGGAACAGACACCGCAGACAACTGTAGGGAAACAACACATAGGATGACTAGAGTTAAGAAATATTTTTTCATGATATAGAAATGAGCTATACGGTTTATAGAAGACATGAACTATCTATCTTCTATTTATTATTCTATTTTTTATTATAGGGCTAGGGAGCTATCCCCAGCCTATAATTGTGTAATTACCAAAATTTAGTTTGGCTAAGGTTTTCATTTAGTATAAGCTGTTGCTTTGGTATCGGAAAATAATAATATTTAGGTTCTTCAAATTTACGTGTGTTTCGAATTTACTTCAGTAGACGACATGATGTAACCATGATCTTTTTACTGACAGACAAATCGCAGTTTGGGCTCCTGGAACTTTTCTTTCATATAATAGAATACATAATTGTTTCGTTCCGATTCAGGTATTGTATTAGCTGCTTCACTTTCAAAAATACCTACATCAGGAATTCCGTCACCTGTAAAGTCGTGTAGTCCAAATTGGTCAATATATACACCTTGCTGAATCTCTTCAAATAATCTCCCTGATTTCCATCGAAGCAAATCATCATATCTAAAGCATTCGCAAGCAAATTCAATTCTTCGCTCACGACGAATTTCGAGAATAACTTCCTTTTGGGAACCTGTTACATTAGGATATTGTTTTTCCAAATTTGCATTCAAGTTCAAAGAAGCTAATAATATGGCAGGCATACCCACTCTATCTCTTACTACATTGATGGTTGCATCCAAATCCGCCTGCTTCAAAATACCCAACTCCGCTTTAGCTTCAGCGTAAATATATAAAATTTCAGCATAACGCATTACCGGGATGTCATTGTAAGAACGAAACCAATCCATTTGGTCAGCTGTTTGAGCTACAAATTTAGTTTGAGGATATCCTCCTAAGTATAAGTTAGGAACAAAAGGCCTGTTTTCTCCCGGACGAATATATCCTGGATACATAAAAGTTTGTTTATAACGGGGATCCCGATTCTTGAACGTCTCGGGCATAGACATCTTATCATAATCAGGAACTGAGGTGAATGGAATAGCTTTACCATTTTTGATGTATTCATAATTTTCCATTAAGCTACGGCTTAAACTGCTCACATAACTGAAAACTCTTCTTGCTGCATCATGTTTAATGTTTTGCTTGTCATCAAAATCCTTAAACAAGAGAATTTCCGGACTATCTCCTAAATTATTACTTATGAACAGATTTTCATAAGCATTATCTATTCCTCCTCTTTTATCAATAGAAAACAAATGGGTTTCCATTATTTTTTCACAAGCGTTTATAGCTATCTTATAGAAATGTTCGGCACTGACCTGTAACCCCAATTCATCATGATATTTACGGAAAGAGGCTTCATGCAGCGCTATACGAGCCATCATGCCATAAGCATACCATTTATTGATGACACTTCTATTCTTCATATCTGCCGAGATATGGTTGACCGCAAATTCCAAATCTTTAAAGATAGAATCGACAACTAACTCACGACTGTCTTTCCCTTTGTAAAGAAGATCTGTACTCGTATCTTTAAGTGAAGTGGAATACCAGGGTACTTCATTGAAACGTTTTATCATCTCATAATACCACTGAGCACGCATCAAACGTGTAATTCCAATATAGTGATTGATGACCGTAGGTGATCCTTTTGTCTTATGGACATTCTCCAGAAGAATATTATACTTTCTCAAAGTACCCCAATTATCCCAACCTCCTACTGACTGTTCGGTGATTCCTCCATGCATCATGTTGACTATTTCTGTAGGTTCAGAATAGATAGAAGCATTGTCTGTCGCGTAATCGTGATAATAATAGATTAACTCATTATAGAAAGTATTAGTATAAAGTTCCAAATCTTTTCGGAAGTAAAGTATGTTTTATCCGACAAATCGGTATCAGGATACCTTTCCAGAAAGGAATCATTACAACTGACCAGTAATAGTCCACATAAAATATATGCTATTTTTTTTATTTTCATAATTAGTATTTTTAGAATGATAAGTTTAATCCAAAGGTGAACAATCGTTGCATAGGATGGCTGGTTCCTAATATTTCAGGGTCATAATTCTTTGAAAGCTTGGTAAACTCAAAAATATTATCGCCTGTAAGATATAATCTTACTCGTTCTAATTTAGCTTTCATCGTAAACTTTTTAGGTAATGTATAACCGATAGTGATATTCTTTATGCGGAGATAGGCTGCATTTTGCAAATATCGCGTCTGATTAATTGCCAAGTCCTTTCCACCTTCTGCAATATAAGATTTTAATCTTGGGAAATAAGCATCAGTATTTTCTGGAGTCCAATGGTCTAAATTATTTTCAAGCACATTTCCCCAAGGAGCTCTATATATGCCAAAGAAATAATGACTTTCCGGATACCAATCCTTTTTGCCTACTCCTTGCAACAGAACACGGAAATCAAGTCCATTCCATTCGGCTGTAAAATCAGCACCATAATTATATCGTGACGCATTGTTACCAATTACTTTATAGTCACCAGGATCATTTACAGTCCAAGAACCATTGTTAATCTTTCCATTGTTATCCAAGTCCTTATATTTCAAATCTCCCGGTTCAATAGGACGGTCACCAGGATAGGAAGTTACATCCCATTGATCAGCATGGTTATCAATATCTGCTTGATCTTTGAAAAATCCTTCTGTCACTAATCCCCATATTTCTCCTATCTCACAGCCTTCATACCAATCGTCCAAATTACCAGTAGGATTATCAAACCGAGTAATAAAAGAACGATTGTCTGACAGGATAAATTTGACATTATAGCTAAAAGGCTTATTCCCCAAATTAAACAAGTCTCTCCATCCCAAGGATATTTCCCAACCTTCAGTTTTCATATCTGCCGCATTAATGCGTGGCTCTAAAGCTCCCAACACACTAGGAAGAGTCTTACCTTTCGTAAGCATATCTTTCGTATCTCTGCGATATATATCTCCCGAAAAGGTAAGCCGGTTATTAAAGAAATTCAAATCCAATCCTATGTTTTTGGTATATACTTTTTCCCAAGTCAACGAATTTGAAACTAGGCCACTGGGGGTAACGCCCATAGGTTTTATACCATTAATCAACAATTGTTGTTCGCTAGATCCCATACTTGCAATATATTCATAGTAGCTTACATCCTGATTGCCTAGAGCTCCATACGAAATTCTCAATTTCGCGTAATTCAACCAATTTTGGGTGGCATGCATAAATTTCTCTTGTGAAATAATCCAAGCAGCTGATATAGAAGGAAAGAAACCGAAACGATCATTTTTGGGGAAGCGAGAAGACCCATCATAACGTCCATTTGCTTCAAAAATATATTTATTGTTATAAATATAATTCAGACGGAAAAAACCACCACGCGTGGCCCATTCATAATTATCCTCGCGCACACGTGCACTTCCGGTAGCTAATTCTACGCTGGGTAATGATGAACTAATTAATTCTTCACGCTCACCTCGCATATATCGGTGTGAGTTATATTCTTGATTAAATCCAGCCAATGCACTTACCTGGTGTTTACCAAATGACTTAGTAAAGTCTATATAAGCATTTACACTAGTATAGTAATCTCTTTCCTTGGCAAGTTGAGCCATATCTACCCAACCTAAATATTCATCGGCAAGATTAGGCCCCTGTTTATAAGGTATGTTCATATCACTATCCCATTGTTCTGTTTCTCTATTTCCCAATCGGGCCGTTGCATCGGCTTTGATAGATAATACATTCTTAATCAAAGCCAGTGTCATAGTAAATTGCGATTGCAGACTGAGTTCCGTCGTTTGGGCTTCTCCTTCAGAAAGTGATCCAATCAATTCTGCTCCTTCTTTTGTCCATGACCCATCAGGATTCTTCACGGTCATTAAAGTATTGGTATCATTAATCCTATTAAATAACCATGAATAGAAGGAACTAGGTCGCTTGTATGTATAGTACAGAGCAGACGTATTATTGCCAAAAGTCAACCAATCGGCTACTTTGAAATCTACTTTTGAGCGGAAATTATAACGATCCATAATGTCCTTATTAATTTTTAAGAGCCCTCTTTCCTGCATATATTCCATACCTATATAATAAGAAGCCTTTTCGGAAGCGCCTGACAAACTTAAATTATGAGAGTGAGTTATACCTGTGTTATCATATATTTCCGAAAACCAGTCTGTATTCCCTAAATAGGTATAATATTCTGGATTACTGAAACTTGGAATCACATTAGGTAAGGTTGGGTCTTCTTTCATCTTTTCAATGTATTTTAAATCCTCGTCTGAATAAAGATCGTACCAAGGCTTACCCATAATTTTTTTATAGCTAGCCTGTATATAAGGATCTTTTACGATTTTAGGCATGCGCCCCAATTTACGCACTGTAATGGAGTTGTCAAAATCAACATTGATCTTTCCCCTTTTTCTCCTTTTTTAGTAGTTACTAAAATAACCCCATAAGCGGCTTTTGCACCATAGATAGCCGCTGATGATGCATCCTTAAGAACAGATATACTTTCTATATCCGAGCTGTTCATTCGGCTAAAGAATGCAGTTTCGGTTGGAATACCATCAATCACAATTAAAGGAGAACCACCATTAATAGAAGTCTCACCTCGAATATTGAAGGTTGGAACAGAATTAGCTTGGCCATCACCAATACTTATATTAAGGTTAGGTACGATACCCTGTAACATCGTTCCTATGCTATTGGTTGCTCTATTGGCTAAAGTTTTTCCTCCTACACTTTCTACAGCACCACTCAAATTAACTTTTTTTTGTGTACCGTATCCCACGACTATCACTTCATCCAGCATCTCATTATCTGAAGTCATGGTGATATTGATGCGTGTACGGTTTCCCACAGTTATTTCTTGTTTTTTCATTCCGATATAAGTTACTTCCAGCACTGATTTATCGGTAATATCACCACTTAACGTATAATCACCGTCTATATTGGTGATAGTACCGTTTGAAGTACCTTTAAGCATGACGCTTACACCTATTAAAGGTTCACCATTCTCATCTAAGATACGTCCCGTTATTTTACGTGTTTGTTGCAAAATGGCAGGTTGGGGCTTGTTTGAAAGGACTATATGACTTCCTTCCATAGTATAATGTATTTCAGTATCATGAAAAAGTTCGTCCAAAACTTTAGATACAGGAGTGTCATCTGCTCTTACCGACACTTTTTGATGAGTATCGATATTCGAATTGATAATAAACAAGTAATCTGTTTGGTTTTCAATTTCATTTAAAACAGACTCAAGAGTAGCATTGTTCTTGGTGAATGTAATGCGTGCGTTTTGCGAGTGTATATTACCCGCAAACATACTGAAAATTGACACAAATACCAGAGTCAGGGTAATTTTCATAATCTTATAAATTCGATTTGTCCGTAATTTTTGGGGGTATAAAATTTCCCACAAAGAAATATTATTCATATCTTTGTTACACTTTAATGATTAATACAGTTATTAGAATTGTGTTAATAGTGAGTGCTGACATGCGGCCAAACTTGTCGGCACTCTTTTTTTCAATTGAAAGGAATGTGTTTTCTTAGTATTGTTTCATAGGCAAATTTATTTTATGTAAATAATATGGTTTTCTTCATCGCGTACAAACTGAAAATCCACATCTTTTTGTAGCACTCGTAAAGCATATCGCACACCATCAGAATGACGGAACTTACCTGTACAACGATAATTCATCACAGCTTTATTTTCTATACGGATTTCCACACCGTAGTATTTTTCAAATTTATGAATGATATAAGGGAAAGTTGCATCCTTGAAACTGATAATCCCCTCTCGCCAACGATAAGGATTATAATCTTCAATAGGAGCCACTTTTATTCTCCATCTTTAAGATAAGCCATCTGGTTAGGTTTGAGTTGGCACTGATAATTGCCTGCGGTTATCTTTACAGCCCCTTCCATCAACGCTGTCGCAAAGGTACTGTCATCCGAATAAGATTCCACATTAAATTGGGTACCAAGCACTTCTACATTTCCTTTGGAGTTTGTACAATAAAAGGTTTATGAATATTTTGAGCAACCTGAAAGTAGGCTTCACCGTCAAGTTTAATCCGGCGTTCTTTATCTGCGAAAACTGCAGGATATTCAATTTTAGTACGAGAATTCAGCCAAACTTTGGTTCCATCAGACAATTCCAAATTGATACGTTGACCAGCTGGAACACTGATTTTTTGAGCAGTGAGCCAATATTCTTGTCGCTCTTGGTTCTTGTAAAATAGTGTGATGACCAGAGTAATCGCTGCAACTGCTGCAATTTCTATAAATTTCCTAAATTTAAACTTCTTTTTTGAAGACTGTGAAACAGTTTCTTTTTTCGTGTCTTTACTCAGAAGCAATGTCATATCATACATCTTTCTTTCTTTAAAATAAGTACGACGGTTTTCAGTTGATGCTTCCATCCACTTACGAACTTTCATCTCTTCGTCCGTAGTAGCCTGACCTTCAAAAAAACGTATTAACAAATTTTTATCCATACTCTGTTATATTGTATAATAAAAGATAATATAAATTTATTTATCTTCTTACTATACATATAAGCAAGTGATGCTTTCATATCCCTAATGAAAAAAGGTGTTTTTTTTATTTTAAAAGGAAATAATAAAAAAAGGTAGATAATCTTTTAGTTGTATCCGTAGTTCTCTTAAAGCTTTTGTGATATGAAATTCTACCGATTTATAGCTGATATTCAGCTTTTCGGCAATTTCTTTATGCGGAAGGTTCTGAATACGGCTCATTATAAAAATTTCTCGGGTACGTTCTGGCAGAAGATCCAAAGTGTCATTGACTATTTTTTGTGCTTCAGCCGCAAAAATTTCATAAGGTTCACAAGCTTCCAAGGTGGCAATACGGGTATTCAGTTCCCATTGGGCATGTTCGTACAATTGTTCAGATACTTCTTTAATAACTGTTTTGTGTTGAAGATAATTCAAACATTTATGTTTGATAACCGTAAGCACATATGCAGGTATATTAGACTCTTTATTAAGTTCGGTTCTATGTTCCCAATAGTAAATAAGGGAATCTATCACAATGTCTTCAGCTATAGTAGCATCACGGGTAAAGGTTTGTGCGAACCGGACGAAACGACCTTTGTATATTGTAAAAAGTTCATTGAATAATGATAAATCTGAAACTTGTTCCATTATATTATACTAGCCTGTTGGTGTGATAAAAAATATTTTATAAATTATACATAATATATGCAATAATTCGCAAAAGTCCTTGACTTTTGCAAGTAAATAGAAACTAAATTACACGGTGATTTCTAAAATATATCACACATAAAGACATCAATTCAACATCTATAAACAAAGTATATACAAAGAATATCATTACCATGATGGACGCAA
>ENA-OQKK01000027-OQKK01000027.1-human-gut-metagenome-genome-assembly--contig:-NODE-27-length-54273-cov-4.340949_pt1 | contig 54273 bp, 55 predicted proteins | sample MGYA00242648_ERZ504797 | MGnify/ENA primary metagenome ERZ504797 (study PRJEB26092, sample SAMD00036412) | human gut metagenome | host: Homo sapiens | study: EMG produced TPA metagenomics assembly of... | reverse complement strand
ATTTATTTAGTCGAGAATTTTATTATTATCACAAGGGCAACGATATTATTAGCATACCTTACAATGATATAATGTATATAGAAAAAAATGGACATGATGTAATCCTTCATACTACATCAAATGTATTTGTCGAAAGAATTTCTTTAAATGAAATATCAAAACGACTCCCAGTTTTTTTTATTCGAGCTCACAAATCTTATATTGTTAATATCAATAAAGTTTTATCTCTAAGAATTAATGAACTTTTTTTTGCCAAATAACGTTACCATTCCTGTAAGTAGAAGTTATCTTACAAATATAAAGAAAAAATTATTAGAAATTGCACGATAGAGGTTTTTCTTTCATTTTATAATAACGTTTACAATTTACCTGTTCATAAACAAGTGCTCTTTAAATATCTCCCGAAACAGCTTATCGGCACTCCAAAATACATTATCCGGTGTCACGACGGCCTTACATCCGATTGGTTCGATTCCCGCCTTCTTATATTCCGCCAGAAAGATATCCATTTGTGATGAATTAATACCTGAAAAGACCAGAAGCTCCGCCGGGAAATCGGCTCCGCTATACCTTGAACCATCCTTTTTGAATCCGGTTATTCCGGCTATGGCACCGAGCTTCTGTCCGTAATCTGATTTTTCCACCTGTTGCACCGATATCCCAAGATTTTTGCACATGGCTTTTATTTTTTCCACTTTTTGAGCTGCTACACCAAATAGCAGTATTTTTTGCGTAGATTTCTGCTGCATTCTTAATATCTCCTAATTCAAGACAATTATGTTTGTAACTATATCAGTTTTTTGTTCTCAGCGGTTCTGAATAGTTACTGAATTATCTCATACTGCATCAGCTCGTATTTGAGTCTGCTTCCCTCCATGATTTCTGGTGGGAGCAGTGCCCTTGCCACAAGCTTCAGATCGTCTGATTCAATATCGCATCTCTTTAGATTTGCATAGTCTCCGTCTATGGACACTACATCGTAATACCAGGTTTCCATGTGTTTTCCTCCTAAATTTCATTTTCTAAAGCATCTACTGATAATTCCAATTCACTTTGTTCTTTGCTTTACTGTAAGTGGAGCAGGTGTAATTGTCCTGTGCATTGGTGTACTTTCCTGTAGGATTACCGTTTTTGTCCTTCTTTTCATAACCGCCGGTGCTTTGTGTCACCGCTTTGCTCATCATCACGGGATAATCTCTCGTAGAGTGCTGTGATTTTGTTTAGTTCCGGTTGTTTGGTTTTCATAAGATTCTCCTTTTAAAACAAACAACCAGCTTATCTGTGGTTTTATTCTACCACGAATAAGCTGGTTTGTGTAAAAATAATTATTGTCTCACTAATAGGCGATTGATTTACCATATATCTAAACTATCTTCCTATTCCACCCAAGCCTGCATCTCGTTATCCAAGACCAACCGGGCATACTCCATAGGGTTGTCAATGGCAAGAGCGTTCAATGCACATTTTGAATTTGGTGAAACACATAAAAAGCTGCTCATCAAATACCCCCCGGATAATAATGTGGAGGATACAACTAGTACACCGAGTAATATTTTCCAGCTAAATACATTGATAAAATCGTACAAAATGAGTATAATAATAGTACGAAGAAAGGAAGTGGTGATATGTCAATTACAGCAACTGAATTGAAAAATAATCTTGGAAAATATTTATTTATTATCTGCAAAAGAAGATGTTTTTTATCACAAAGAATGGAAAAAATAGTGGCAAAACTGACAAATCCACATCAGGATAGAGTAGAAGTAGCAAAATCCCTGTTTGGAATCTTACCAAAGGATGCAGACCTTAATGAAGCAAAAGAAGAAAGGCTTGGTGCAAAATAGATGAGGATTCTTGCAGATACAAATGTGATAATAGATGCCCTGACTTCAAGAGAGCCATGGAATAAAAGTGCAGAAGAAATATTTCTTATGGCAGCAAATCATACAATCGAAATGTACATTACTGCAAGTTCAGCAACAGACATCTATTATCTTATAAGGAAACATTTGCATAACATAGAAGCAGCAAAGATGATAATGGGAAAGCTTTATTCATTGACTGGAATATTAGAGGTTACAGCGGATGACTGCATGGATGCACTTGCATCTGCAATCAGTGACTATGAGGATGCAGTTGTTGAAAAGGTGGCATCCAGAAAAGATATGGATTATATTGTCACAAGAAATATAAAGATTATCAGGCAGGTGGAACAAAGATAATTCTGCCAGATGATTTTGTGAAACTTGTTGAAGAGGAATAATTTTTACCACCAAATCGTCAAATACCGATTTTGTTAAACTCTTTCTATGCTCCATCCTCTGCCTTATTGCAGTCGATTCGTAAAAGCATATTATCATTAGAACGTGAAACACCTTACAGCCTCCTGCCGCATTTTGGGCAGAATTCAAAGTCCTCTGTAGTTGTATATCCACAATTGCTGCATCTTTTTATTGTGTTTCCACTTCCATTTTCAAAGCCGTAACCATACTGCGGGTTTACACGCTGCAAATGCTGTGGCAATATCTCCACGTCCTCGCCTCTTGCTATCCTGCGTCCTATTTCCGGATCAAGCTCGTAAAGCGTATTACAGCATGTGGTCTGCACATAGTAGTGCCTGTTCCATTTAAAACACGGAATGAAAAACAGTGACAGCACCATGTATGTCATATACACCTGATACCTGCCATACCTGCCACATTCATCGCAGGTAATGACCTGATTGAAGTCAAAGTCCTTCCTGCCGTCCGTTATTCCCATCATAAAAACATATATGATGCCTCCGTTTATCTGTGCCATAGTCCCCAGAAGTCTCCAAGCGATTCTCTCGTATGAAATCCCCGCTCATCCTCAACCACCGGTATTGATTTGGCATCCATTTTCTCTATATTTACATAAGTACCCTGACTCACCATTGCAAATACCCTGTCTATCTGCTCCTCTGTGCCCTGTATTTCCATAAATACCGAGCCGTCAGGGTCATTTCTCACCCAGCCTGTTGCGCCAACGCTTTCTGCCGCGTGCTCTGTTCTGTAGCGGAAACCTACTCCCTGCACAGAACCGTACACTCTTATCTGCTTTCTGATGATTTTGCTGTCGTAATCACTCATATGCACTCACTTCCCTGATACACATTATTTTCAGTCTACAATAGCCCTGCAAACAGCCGCATAATTGACTGCCCCAGCCTTCGTCTTGCACTTCTTCCGGTCCTGTACTTCTCCGTCACCTCCGCAGACTCAGTGAAAAGCCTGATAAAATCATCCCTGATTTCATGCACCACTTCACAATCCGCCATAAAACAGCCATTTTCAAAATGGTGATAAAGGCTTCTGTAGTCAAGATTTATGGTACCGCAGGTTGCCATTATATCGTCTGCCACACTCATCTTTGCATGGCAAAAGCCCGGTGTCCACTCAAAAATTCTCACACCATGCTTCACAAGCTGGTTGTAGAAGGAGCGTGTCACGCTGTATATTGGTTTCTTATCAGGTATGCCCGGCGTGATGATGCGCACGTCAACTCCACGCTTGGCGGCAAGTGCCAGCGCATGGCTCATCTCATCGGTAATGATAAGGTAAGGAGTGATAAACCAGCAATAACGCTGTGCCTTGTTTGCCATACTGATATAGACATCCTCCCCCACCTGCTCGTTATCGAGAGGGCTGTCTGCATATGGCTGGATAAATCCACTCTGTTTTGCCTCATAATCATAGTGCAGCAGATATTGCGATACATCCACCTCGCGCGGCACCTTGCGCTCTGATGCATTCCACATCTCGAGAAATGCGATGGTAAACGACTTGACAGCATCTCCCTCGAGCCTGATTCCCGTATCCTTCCAGATTCCGTATGGGTGTGTCACGTTGAAGTACTCATTTGCCAGATTATAGCCGCCGGTATATGCGATTTTTCCATCAATTACCGTGATTTTTCTATGGTCACGATTGTTTAAAAACATGTTAAAGGCAGGTGCAACCGGGTTGAACACCCTGCATTTGATGCCAAGCTTCTCCATCTTTTCCGAGAAATCCCTGTCTATGAAAAAGATTGAGCCCATATCATCATAAAACACCCTTACCTCGACTCCTGCCTGCACGCGCTCCGTGAGCACCTTCTGGATACGGTGCCACGATTCCTTGTCCTCTATGGCGTGATACTCCATGAAAATAAATTTCCTGGCCTTTGATAAATCGCTAAGCTGCGCTTCGAGTCCCTTTGACGCCTGATCATAATATGTTACATCCGTGTTCTGATATACCGGATAAAGTGCATTTTTGACCAGGTATGTTGAAATTCCCGCTGCCTGTGGCACCTTTTCATACATATCGGATAGTATGTCTGCGTTTTCAGGCAGACATGGAAGAAGCATGGAATCCACCTCTTCAAACCGTGCACGCATCTTATTCGGTGCGCCGTTTAGTCCGACTAACAGGTAAAGTGACACTCCCATTATCGGAAATGCCAGTATCAGTATAATCCACGGTGTAGTCATGGATGCGGTCTGCTCACGATTGTACAGTCCGAGCACAAGTATGATTGCCAGGACGCTTGTGGTCGTGTTTATTGCTGCCGCATATTCATTTAGCCTTGTAAACATATAGACCATGAAAACTGCCTGCAATAATATCGCAAGCACTGAAAAAAACATTCTCTTTAAACCATTCTGTGTTTTTTAGTTCCCTCGTAGGTTTTTCCTTCATCTATTATGCCTCCATTATCTTACTGTCTGTAATACCAAACCTCTCCATACATTTTTAGCTGCTTTCTTATTTAAGAAGCCATTCAATTTCCTCTTTATAAGGAGGAATAGTCTTCTTCGCAGAGCTCTCCTCACAAAGCCATGGTGTTTCCAGAATCTTTGGTACATTTGCAAAGGTCTCATCATGCACCAGGCGGTGCAGTGTGTCATAGCCGATGGTTCCCTTGCCTATATTTGCATGCCTGTCCTTGTGTGCTCCGAGAGGATTTAAGCTGTCATTCACATGAAATACCGCTATCTGCTCAAGCCCTATCACCCTGTCAAACTCTGCAAAAACCTCATCATAATGGTTCACAATATCGTATCCTGCATCATTTACATGGCACGTATCAAAGCAGACACGCAGCCTTTCCTTCCTGTCCACTCCATCATAGATTGCCTTAAGCTCCTCAAAGGAACGGCCTATTTCACTGCCCTTTCCTGCCATCGTCTCAAGTGCGATAAACACATCGTCATCATTCTGATTGAGCACTGTGTTAAGTCCCTTTACAATCTGTGCGATTCCAGCCTGCTCACCGGCATTTACATGACTTCCCGGATGAAGCACCAGTATACGGCTCTTCATTGCCGCGGTCCTTACTATCTCCTTTTCCAGAAACTCCACTGCCAGCTCGTATGTCTCAGGCTTTACGGTGTTTGCCAGATTTATGATGTATGGCGCGTGGACCACTATCTCATTTATCCCATGCTCATGTGCATATTCCCAGCCTGCGTCTATGTTGAGCTCAAAGATTTCCTTTCTTCTCGTGTTCTGTGGTGCCCCGGTGTAGAGCATAAACACATTCGCGCCGTATGACGCTGCTTCCCTGGCTGATGCCAGAAACATACCTTTTCCTGCCATGCCTACGTGACAGCCTAATTTTATATCACTCATATTTTTCCTCTGTTTCATTGAATCTATATATCTATTATTTCTACTATAACACTACATCCCTGATAACTCTATCTAAATATTCTAAATTTTTACTAAACATGGCAAAAGTCATTGACATAGTATCAAAAACTACATATACTATCCTTTGCAACCACATATATTAATGGCATATAATTGCAAGATATGTGATGCATAACTACAGTTAACCAATTATTATGATTAAAGGGGCAAAATACCTTTTGACCATCATATCATTATTATAGAAATACGAGGGTAAATATGTTTGAAATAATTGTTGACTCTGCGGCAAACATTCCTGCAGAGCTATGTAAAAAATATAAAATCAAGGTGCTATCATTTGTAAACCTTGTCAACGGAAAGGAAATGACCTGCTTTGAGCCTGACCTCACACCGGAACAGGAGCGGGCAAAGGGTAAGGAATACTATGACGCGATAAGAGAAGGTGCCGAGGTAAAGACCGGACTTATCAGCAGCGGAATCTTTGAGGATACTTTTAGGGAAATCATTGAGGCTGACAAGGATATCCTGTATTTCTCCCTCAGTAAAAACATAAGTGGCAACTACAACTCAGCCCGTGTCGCAGCCGATGCTGTCCTTGATGATTGCAGTAACGGCAGAAAAATACGCCTGGTGGATTCATTAAATGCTTCCCTCGGACAGGGACTTCTCGCAATATACGCCAGTGAAATGCGTGAGAAGGGCATGAGCTTTGATGAGGTGGCTGACACTATAGAGACCTATCCTGCCAGATTAAACGGTGTGTTTACCGTGGGCAATTTAAAGTATATTGCAAGAACCGGCAGATTAAGCGGAACCACCGCTTTGGTTGGCAACATGCTAAGTATCAAGCCTATCCTAAGGGGCAGCAAGGACGGATATATTGTACAGTTCAGAAAATGTCGTGGCCGAAAAGCCGTATTAAATGAGCTTGTCAATCTGTTATGCGACAACATTACAGACCCTGAAAATCAGATTATCGGAGTGGCACATGCTGACGCATATGAAGATTCGCTCTATGTGATTGAACAGATTAAAAAGCGCATAAAGGTGCGCGATGTGATAAATACCACCTATGATTTCTGCACCGGAAGCCATGTTGGTCCGGAATCTTTAGCAGTATTTTTCATGGGAAAGGACAGAGAATTGGGAGCCTGATATCGGGCTCCCTTTTCACTTCTTTTATTCATCATCCTCACATAAAAAAGTCCCAGAACTCGCTTATTAAGCGGATTCTGAGACTTTTGATTTCTATTAATTGCAACTTCTATCTCATTTTAAGCTGCAGCTTTCTTGCTTTCTGATTTCTCACAGAGCTTCTTCACACCCTGAATTGCAACAAGTACACCAAGGATGAGCAGTAATACTGCAAATATAAGCTGTAATGAATTTCCAAGGTCAAGTCCTACAGAGAATAATGCCTTTGTAAGCTTGTAGATTGTCATGCCAAGTGCAGTAAATGTAACTGCCATCATGAATACCATTGGAATCCAGAGCATGCAGCCCTGACGCTTTGTCTTCTTTAAGAATACTGCGCAGGCAACAAGTGCAAGTACTGATAAAAGCTGGTTAGCTGAACCAAACAGTGGCCATATCTCTGCATAGCCTACCTTTGTAAGCAGGAATGCAAGTACCAGTGTGATGATTGTTGCAAAGTATTTGTTTGTCATCAGCTTGACAAATGGACTCATATTGTCATCATCTGTGTCTGAATCAAGCCAGAACTCCTGGAATGACAAACGTCCGACTCTGGCTACTGAATCAAGTGATGTCAGAGCGAAGGCTGATACAGCAAGGTTAATCAGTGTGAACACAAGTGAGTGTGGTAAACCGAGTACTGACAGGAAGTTTGCGATAGCTCCTGCGAAAATCTGTGGCTGTGTTGTAAGTCCCTGAGCTGCTGCCTCTCCCTTACCGAATGATGCTACTGCGATAAGTGCAAGGATTGCAAGCATACTCTCCATAAGCATGGCACCGAATGAAACTGGAAGCATGTTCTTCTCATTCTTTATCTGCTTAGATGCAGTACCTGATGATACAAGTGAATGGAAACCTGAAACTGCACCACAGGCGATTGTTACGAATAAGATTGGGAACAGATACTGTGGGTTTCCGTTTGCATCAGGGATTGCAAATGCTGTGAAAGCATCAAGGTTACAAGCAGGATTTGCAACAAATACACCGATTACCGCACCTACGATCATGAAGATTAACAGGTAGCTGTTAAGGTAATCACGTGGCTGAAGCAGTGCCCATACAGGTGTAACACTGGCTATAAGTATATATACAAATATAATTATGTGCCATACACCAAGGTTTAAATACATTGGGAAATTGAGTCCCAGCGCTATAGCTACTATAAGTAATGCGATTGCAACAAGTGTGTTAATCCATTTGTTGAACTTAGAGTATTTAAGGAAGAAACCAAGTGCAACTGCCTCTATGATGAAAAGCATTGATGTAGTTGCAACTGCTCCGTTGGCTACAACCTTTGTAACCTCGCCTGCTTTATCAGCAGCAAAGCCATTGAAGGTTCCGGCTACGACATCTGCGAAGGCTGCAACAACAAGTATACAGAACAGCCAGCAGAATAACAGGAATAATTTCTTTCCTAATTTACCGATGTACTCCTCGATGATGTAACCGATTGTACGACCCTTGTTCTTAACTGAAGCGTACATAGATGCAAAGTCCTGAACAGCGCCAAAGAATACACCACCAATTAATATCCAAAGCAGAACCGGAAGCCATCCGAAAATAGCTGCCTGAATTGGTCCGTTGATTGGGCCTGCACCTGCTATAGATGCAAACTGATGTCCGAATACTACATTGGTATCGGCCGGTACATAGTCTACTCCGTCCTCCATCTCGTAGGCAGGAGTCTTGGCATTTGGATCAATGCCCCATTTGTTTTGCAGATAACGGCCATATAATAAGTATGCTCCACCGAGCACAACAATGGCTATTACCATCATTAAGATTCCACTCATATTATTACCTCTTTCTTTTGTTTATCTTAATTTTATTTGTATATTATATTTACTCTTTTTTTAGCAAATTTCAATAAATATTTTATACATAATTTATTTTTATTTCTATAATTTTTGTTTAATTTACCAATCGGTTATAATAGGTATTCATTCTCTTTATGCTGTCTTTGTCTCAGCGGCTTCTTCTGCCTTTTTAGCAGCCATTTTGTCCTTTAATGCAAAGGCTCCGGCAAGCAGTGTGCCTGAGATTGAATGCCATGTACATGACACTGCACAGATGATGGCTGATTCAGGTGTTGAAGCAAACTGTGCTGTAGTGGTAGCAAGGTTTGTGGCAAGACCTGCATTCTGCATACCAACCTCGATAGAGATGGTTCTCTTCTTGGCTGTGTTCATGCCTACCAGCTTTCCTGCACCGTATCCAAGCAGATATCCAAGTCCGTTATGTAACAGAACTGCCGCAAAAATTACTACTCCTGATGTAAAGAACTTTGAGCCCTGTGATGATACAACACCACCTACAACGAATGCCAGGCCAAGCACCGCAATACCCGGCATGACCTTCTGAGCCTCGGCAAATGCCTTTTTCTTTCCAAGCAGGTAGTTGAGTAAAAATCCAACCGCTACAGGAAAGATTACAGTCTCAATGATTGACACAAACATCGGAAGCGCCTTGATTGAGACATGTGTTCCGCTTGCAAGAAATGATACCAGAAGCGGTGTCATAAATGGTGAGAGCAATGTGGAAACTGTTGTCATTCCAACTGAGAATGCCACATCACCACCGCAGAGGTATGACATAATGTTTGAAGAAACACCACCGGGACAGCAGCCTACGAGGATAAGTCCAAGTGCGATTCCGTCAGGCAGATTCAATGCCTTTGAGATACCAAATGCGAGAAACGGCATGATAAGATACTGTGCGATTGCACCTACACATATATCAAATGGTCTCTGTGCAAGTATCTTGAAATCCTGTGTCGTAAGTGTAAGTCCCATACTAAACATGATGATTCCGATAATGATTGACTGACATGTGAACTTGTTGGATACCGGATCCACAAACAGCATCTGATTTACCCAGGCCATCAGATTCGGAACCAGAAATGTGACTACGGCGATTGCTATGACAACTATCGATGTGTAGTCTGATAAAAATTTACTTACTTTTTGTAATGCTTTCATTGTAAGCCTCCTTAACATTTTTCTGCTCACTAAAACTCTTTTATGGAATTAAAAAATCCCTTTCCAGATTGACATAATCTGAAAAGGGACGAAATAATCCGCGTTACCACCCTGATTCCACAGTGTATTACTGTGACACTCTGCATACCAGCATATGCTTTCCATATAACGGTGGACACCGGCGAGGTTTACAGACACACTTAATGCTTTCAGCCCGCTTCTTAGAGAGGATATTCCAATCTGATCATTGCCTGTTCGCACCGCCCACAGGCTCTCTGAAAATAAATACAAATCGGACCTTGTTCTCATCAACGAATTTTGGTGAACATATTTATTTAAATCTTGTTTTGTATTATAGCCCTCTGACACTATATGTCAAGAGAATGATACAAATTTGTACTATAACATTTATTTATAGTTTTTATTCATGTGCTTTATTCTTATTATTTATTCGTAATCTTTGTTGTTATACTCATCATTCCATGACTGCTGTTGTGATGTACCGTAGGAATTTTGAGCATCCCCGCCCTGTGCTGTGCCATACGGATTCTGACCATACTGCTGGTTTGCTCCGTTTCCGTACATGTTCTGGCCGTACTGCTGGTTTGCTCCGTTTCCGTACATGTTCTGACCGTACTGCTGGTTTGCTCCGTTTCCGTACATGTTCTGACCATACTGCTGACCATATCCGTTTGAACCGTATGGATTATAGTAGTTATTATTACTATTGTATCCAGCTCCCACATAAACAATGTTTTTGTTGAAGGCAATAATACAGATAAAAATCACATTGAGGAATATAAGTCCGCAGGCAAATCCTGCTCCCTTGCCAAACGCATGTGCCAGTCCGACACAGCAGAGGATATTCATAACCAATGCCGCAATCATTGCTGCAATAATCAGAATAACCGCAAATATCAGCATGCCCATGTGAGCCCCGATACGGTTTCCGGCATATCCATAGGTAGAATCATAATACGACCCCATATAACTGGATGTCATAACGGAAAGTCCTGAGGCAATAATCTCATACATCAATAAAATACATCCTGCTATACTTGCGATACTTGCCACAAGATATCCCCAGAACAGCTTCTGTTTCCCTGCAATCCTGAATTTTACATATGAGCTGTAAAACGGTACGATGGCCGCCCAGCCGTGCTCTCCTGCCTTTGCATACATAATCCATGATGCAATAATTGTCAGTACCATAACTGCCAGATTGATAAACGACTTAAAGCCGTCAATCATACTCATAATAGTATAATATGTGCTCATTTTTTCTCCCTTTCATAACCAAAGTTTGTTTGTTATTCAAAGTATACATCACCACAGGTCAGAGTGCAATAATTAAAAAGCTTTTGGAGCTTGTATAATTCACTCATTTTAAGATTCTAACAATACTCCTTTATATATTCACCAAAATATGGAAGCGCAAGCGAGATATAGCCCTGTCTGGTATTCAATATACCTCTTTTTATAAGACGATCTCTGTACATAGAATAGCTTCCTGACTTTTCTCCCATAAGCTTAAGCACCTCTTCACGCTTGTATTCTTCCTTTTCTGTCAAAAGTCCTGCAAGAAACCTGTCCATTTCAGTCATCTCTTCCCATATTTTTTCATAAGAATATGCAAACAATTCAGCCTTGAGTCCTGGTAAAATATCTTCCAGTGACTCATCCTCTTTCTTCTTAAAATACAACACGCCCAATTCCTGAAATGCATATGCGTATCCTTTCGTGATTTTCGCCATTTCACGAGCCTCATTACTGTCAATATCCAGCTTACTCTTATACATTTCAGTCATTCGTATCATATTAAGAGGCTCCGTTTTAACTGTTGCCGCTCTTCTGAAAAATGTAAGATTTTTGACATTGCTCAATTCCTGTATATTTTCATACAAGCCTGTACACACAAAATAAACCGGATACCCTGCTCTGAGCCATCTGCCATATTCAGACGCAAATTTTATCATCTCTTCGGACTTTGAAACCTCATCTATTCCTATAAGTATCTTCTTCCCCTTTTTCTGTGCAGCCTGTATCATTGTCTCAACTTCTACACCGATATCAAAGAAATTATTATTGTTTTCTGCCGTATAGCCGATTCCACCACCTGTTCCCATCACTGTTGCAGAGAGGTTTATCCCTGTTGTTTTCTTATCCTGTGAACCAAAACCGGCCTTTACAAGCATTGCCGCTATCTGTCCCAGTATATCTCTTGCAGGATTTACATCAAAAACAAGCCAGTTTATATATCTGCTTTCATTGGTTCTTAATTCTTCCTCCACCTTTGCAAGTATAACGGTTTTACCGGAGCCTCTGACACCGGTTATCTTATATACCGACTCCGACGGATTATCGTAAATAAAGTTTTCCAGTATCTCCTCTGTTTTCTCTGTATGGATATATGTGTATTCCGGAGTCTTACTGAAGGTTGTAGTAAATGGATTCTGCATAAATTCACCTCAATTTATTATATGAAATTCAAAACTATTTATATTTTTTTATACTTTCTATTGCTCTTTATAGTTTTTATAAATCTTTATACTTTTTCTTTTATTTTATACTTTTTTATACTTTTTTGCAATAGTTCTTCCGACCTGTATATACCGTTAAAGGAATCACCGCTTTTGGCACCCTTGACAAATCCCTTCTTAAACGGCTATAATATCGTCAATTGAAGCACAATTACATTTCAACAGGCTTTGATGGGAACAAGTACATTTCTGCAATACTTACAGAGAGCTGCCGGCAGGTGAGAGGCGCAAGGAAACAGATCTGGAATACATCCCGGAGCTTTGCACCGAACGTCATACCGGATGGTTAAATATCACCGGTTCGATTAATAAGCTGCAACGTATTGGCACACGTTATAGTGCCGGAGTGTTAGCAGACTCGGCTATTTTCACTATATAATATATGTCGAATGATGTGTGACAACTCACGGAGGCATTCCTGTGCGAGCAGGATGCAAATTAAGGTGGTAACGCGAGAAATCCCCCTCGTCCTTAAATGGATGAGGGGGATATTTTATTGTTCAGAATACAAATTCAACTTATCAGGAGGAAAATCATGACAATTTATGACGAATTAGTTGCCCGCGGTCTTATCGCGCAGGTAACAGACGAAAAAGAAATCAAAGAGCTTATAAACAATGGAAAGGCTACCTTCTACATCGGCTTTGATCCTACAGCAGACAGCCTTCACGTTGGACACTTCATGGCTCTTTGCCTTATGAAGAGACTTCAGATGGCTGGAAACAAGCCTATCGTGCTTATCGGTGGAGGTACAGCACAGATCGGTGATCCATCAGGACGTACAGATATGCGCCAGATGATGACAACAGAGACTATCAACCACAACGTAGAGTGCTTCAAGAAACAGATGAGCCGCTTCATCGACTTTGGCGAGGGAAAAGCTATCATGGTAAACAACGCTGACTGGCTGATGGACTTAAACTACGTGGATGTGCTCCGCGAGGTTGGTGCTCATTTCTCAGTAAACCGTATGCTTACAGCTGAGTGCTACAAGCAGCGTATGGAAAAAGGTCTTTCCTTCCTTGAGTTTAACTACATGATCATGCAGAGCTACGATTTCTACACACTTTTCCAGAAATACGGCTGCAACATGGAGTTCGGTGGAGATGACCAGTGGAGCAACATGCTCGGTGGAACAGAGCTTATCAGACGTAAGCTTGGAAAAGACGCATACGCTATGACAATCAATCTGCTCCTAAACTCTGAGGGCAAGAAGATGGGCAAGACACAGTCAGGTGCAGTATGGCTTGATCCTAACAAGACAACACCTTTCGAGTTCTTCCAGTACTGGAGAAACGTTTCTGATGCCGATGTTCTTAAATGTATCAGAATGCTCACCTTCCTTCCTCTCGAAGAGATTGACAAGATGGAAAGCTGGGAGGGCGCACAGCTCAATGAAGCTAAGGAAATTCTGGCATTCGAGCTTACAAAGCTTGTTCACGGTGAGGAGGAAGCCGCAAAGGCTAAAGAGGCAAGCCATGCACTTTTCGCAGGCGGAGCCAACAATACAAATATGCCTACAGTTACCGTTACAGCTGAGGACTTCCCTGACGGAGAGCTTGATATCATCTCTGTTCTCGTAAAAGCAGGACTTTGCGATTCAAGAGGAGACGGCCGCAGAAATATCCAGCAGGGCGGTGTTTCCGTTGCAGATGAGAAGGTAACTGATATCTCTACAAAATACACTCTCGACGATTTCAAGGGTGAGGGTCTCATTATCAGACGTGGTAAAAAGAAATTTGCCAAGGTTGTAGCTGAATAGACAGATAATCCCCGGTAGTTACTACCGGGGATTTTTACTTTCAGCCATATTTTATTTTGAAAATTCATTTGCAGGAAATTCATATGGCACAAATTTACTGCTACATATAACTGTATACTCCGTGTCTCCCGAAACCGTTTTTTTGTTCTGTGCCAACACCCTCTCCACAAATCCAGTATGAACCATCATTTTTATTCTTTAGCATAATATCCCCACACTAAATTAGCATAGTGTACAATAGCCATATGTTGATAGCTGACAGGCCTTGGGTAGCTGTAATCCATAAAACTTCTAAAACAGCTCCCCAATCCAGTCCAAAAACTGGAAAAATTCTGGAAAAAAGTAGCTGAAACCGCTGAAATTTCTAAAACAGCTCCCCTAACCACAGCGAAATAGCCGGAAAAATCTCCAAAAAAGTAGCTGAAACTGCTGAAATTTCTAAAACAGCTCCCTAACCACAGCGAAACAGCCGGAAAAATCCATAAAAAAGTAGCTGAAACTGCTGAAATTCCTAAAACAACTCCCCTAACCCAGCGAAACAGAATGGCTTATTATCCATCATTTATATATATTAAACCCTACTTTTTCCTCATCTTCCCTTGACTTCTCATTAATAAGTTAATATAATTTATCTAATTGATACATCAACGCTTTAAAGCGCTGACAAAAGGAGGAATTATCATGAAAAAGAGATCTAAAATTTTAGCTTCACTTGTTCTTGCCGGAACAATGGTTCTTGGACTTGCCGGATGCGGAGATTCCGGTTCAGCAAACGGTGGCACACAGTCAGGCAAGAACTCAGATGCCAAATATCAGGTAGGTATCTGCCAGCTCGTACAGCACGAGGCTCTCGATGCCGCTACAAAGGGCTTTAAGGATGCATTAAAGGATAAGCTCGGAGACGATGTCTCATTTGACGAGCAGAATGCCGCAGGAGATGCTTCTACATGCTCTACAATCTGCACCAAGTTCGTCACCAACGACTATGACCTTATCCTTGGAAATGCCACAGCAGCTCTTCAGGCCGCTTCAGCAGCCACAGACTCTATTCCGATTCTCGGAACATCTATCACAGACTACGCTACAGCTCTTGATATGTCAGACTGGTCAGGCACTACAGGAAAGAATATTTCAGGTACTACAGACCTCGCTCCACTCGATGAGCAGGCTAAATGCATCAAGGAGCTCTTCCCGGATGCAAAGAACATCGGTATCATCTACTGCTCATCTGAGCCAAACAGTATCTACCAGTCAACAACTATTACCAAATACCTTGAGGACGAGGGATACACTGTAAAAGAGTACACTTTCTCTGATTCAAATGATGTCGCTGCAGTAACACAGAGCGCATGTGATGCATCTGATGCAATCTACATCCCAACTGACAACACTGCTGCTTCATGTACAGAGGCTATCAACAATGTAGCTTCACAGGCTAAGAAACCTATCTTCGCCGGCGAGGAAGGAATCGCTAAGGGCTGTGGTGTGGCAACACTTTCTATCAGCTACTATGACCTTGGATACACAACAGGTGAGATGGCTTACGATATCCTTGTAAATGGTACAGACGTCAAAACTATGGAAGTTAAGAGCGCTCCTAAGTTCACTAAGGAGTACCTTCCGGACCGCGCCAAGGAGCTTGGAATCACAGTTCCTGACGGCTATGAGGAAATCTCAGCTGAATAAACAGCTGCACTATGGAGGTATTTAATAAAATGATTCTAATGAATTATTTTGCAACCTTAAATCCGGTTGCATTCACCAATGCCCTTCCGGGCAATATAGCCCAGGGTCTGATATGGGGCATCATGGCACTCGGTGTTTACATCACCTTCAGACTGCTGGACTTCGCAGATCTGACGGTTGATGGCTCATTTGCAACAGGTGGTGCCGTAACCGTTATGATGACGATTAACGGCTACAATATCTGGGTTTCACTGCTTTGCGCATGTATTGCCGGTCTGCTCGCAGGACTCTGCACAGGTCTCTTACATACAAAGCTCGGCATTCCTCCGATTCTGGCAGGAATTCTTACACAGATAGCTCTCTACTCTATCAACTTAAATATCATGCAGCGCCACGCCAACCAGGCACTTAGCGCAGATAAATATAATCTGGTGCTTTCATCACGTAATCTGACACATGCGATAATTGTCGGTGTGATTTTCTCGGTTGTAATTATCGCGGTGCTTTACTGGTATTTCGGAACAGAGCAGGGCTCTGCTATCCGTGCCACAGGCTGCAACCCTGCAATGAGCAAGGCTCAGGGTATCAACATTGACAACATGAAGCTCATCGGTCTTGCGCTTTCAAATGCAATTGTAGCGCTCTCAGGCGGCCTGCTTTCACAGTACTCAGGCTTTTCCGATGTAAACATGGGCCGTGGTGGAATCGTCATCGGTCTTGCCGCAGTTATCATCGGTGAGGTGCTCGGCGATGCAATCCTCGGAAAGCACATGAATTTCATGGGAAAACTTATCTTTGTCATATTTGGTGGAATTGTTTACTACATTGTAATCGGAATTGTTCTGTGGCTGCAGATGCCAAGTGATGACTTAAAGCTCTTCACTGCAATCATCGTGGCAATTTTCCTTGCAGTGCCTTACCTGAAGGGCAAGAGCAAGGCCTCCTTTAAAAAGGCCGGCAAACGCTCTGCCGCAGCACTTAACACAAAGGAGGGCAAATAAATGCTAGAGATTAGAAACGTACATAAAACCTTCAATCCGGGCACAATCAATGAAAAGCATGCCCTTAATGGTGTAAACCTAAAGCTTGAGGAGGGCGATTTTGTCACTGTTATCGGTGGAAACGGTGCCGGAAAATCGACCATGCTCAATGCCGTTGCAGGCACATGGCCTGTAGACGATGGTTCAATTCTCATCGATGGAGTGGATGTCACAGGACTCCCTGAGTTCAAGCGTGCATCATTTCTGGGACGTGTGTTCCAGGATCCAATGACAGGAACTACCGCAACCATGCAGATTGATGAAAACCTCGCACTTGCAGCGCGCCGCGGAAAGCGCCGTGGTCTTGGCTGGGGTATCACAAAGGCTGAAAAGGAGCGTTTCCACGAGCTTTTAAAGGAGCTTGACCTGGGACTCGAGGATCGAATGACCTCAAAGGTTGGTCTGCTCTCAGGTGGACAGCGTCAGGCTGTTACACTGCTCATGGCTTCACTCCAGAAGCCGAAGGTGCTGCTTTTGGATGAGCACACCGCAGCTCTCGACCCTAAGACAGCCGCAAAGGTGCTCACTCTCACAGACAAAATCATCAAGGAGAACAGCCTGACAGCCATGATGGTCACACACAACATGCGTGATGCCATCGCTCACGGCAACAGACTCATCATGATGAATAACGGACAGGTTGTCCTTAATATCTCAGGCGAGGAAAAGAAAAACCTCACTGTGGAGGATCTGCTCATGAAGTTTGAGGAGGTTTCCGGCGAGGAATTTGCTTCTGATAAGGCACTTTTAGGATAATAAAAAACGTGCAGCCCAAAATGGCTGCACATTTTTTATTTATATCCACAGCCGCTTCGCCCCGGCATATCTTCTCCGTGCACATACCTGGCATTGAACTCCATATTTATCTCACGAAGCTCCTTCTTTCCGTCGATATAGTCCTGATACATCTCGGCAAGCCCCGACATGCAGCCATCGCAGGTAGCCTCGATATTGCCAAGCGACTCAGCCACAATTGCCTCGCGTTCCTCTTTTGTTGTCTCACTAATTAAATATCCCATTTCGTATGTTTCCTTTTCGTATGTTTCTTATCCGTGTATTTCCTGTCCGTATGTTTCCTGTCCGTATGTTTCGTTTCTGTATAATGCATAAAAAATGATATGAGGGTCAATATATTAAAAGTCGTAACTGTTCAGTACCTTCACAGTTGCGAGCCGCAAGCGCATAAGAATCAGCTGCGCTGATGGGCGCTTGCTCCTACATAATATACGTTTTCTTACGAAATATGCGGTACCGCATATTTCTGTACTGAACAGTTACTAAAAGCCCAGATTCTCATCCACAAGAATAATCTGGAAACGTCCCTTCACCCTTGAGAAGCGTGTTGTCAGAATCTGACAGCAGATACACTGCGGGCTCTTGCAGTCAAAGCAGGTGCCGTTCTTGGAGCATGGTGTGTCGATGCCAAAGCGCTGTGCATTGATAGGCGCTGCCTCATTTCTCGCACGGCTCATAGCGTCTGCCTCGGTCTTTACGACCTTGTTCATGCCTACTATAAGAAGCACATGCTTCGGTCCGTAAGCATATGCAGCCACGCGGTTTGCATTTCCATCAATATTGATAAATACGCCATCCTCACTCATCGCATTGACACTTCCAAGGAAATAATCCGATGTAAATGCCTTTAACGCTATCTCCTGCTTCTCCTCCTGCGTAGACACCTTGTCCCTGTCATAAAACTGATATTCTCCGTTTGAGAGCGCCTCATACAGACCACATTCCTTCACCGATGTGGCACCGCCCATATTGATTGAGCTGCCCTTTGGAATCAGCTCCAGTGCCTTCTTAACAGCCTCTTCCTTTGTCTCTACATAATATGCCTCCATGTTGCGCGACTCAAGCGCAGCCACAAGGCGCTTTCCCAGTAATTCGTTTCTCATTTTTCTTACGTCCATAGTGTAAACCTCATTTCATGCTTATTGCCAATTCCAGTTTGTGCAATTAGATTTATTAATTGTTGTTATTATACTACTTCACAGGGGGTGTCTGCAATTTATTCGGGAATAAATAAGCTTATTATAAATTTTTCAGGAAAAATTTAGGCTGCTATGCCGATAGATATTTTTTCTGTCTTCCCCCGCACATTTTATGTTATAATCATCTGACGGAGGTACATCATGAAAATAACTACTCTATGCTACATAGAACACGATGGACAATATCTCATGCTTCATCGTATTAAGAAAGAAAATGATATAAATGAAGGAAAATGGATTGGTGTTGGCGGTCATGCCGAGAATGGTGAATCACCCGAAGAATGCTTGCTCCGCGAAGTCAAAGAGGAAACAGGGCTCACACTCACATCATACCGTTTCCGCGCACTCATAACTTTTATAAGTGATAAACAGGAGCCTGAATTGATGTGTCTTTTCACCGCTGATGAATTTTCCGGCAAGCTTATAACATGCAACGAAGGTGACCTCAAATGGGTGGATAAAACTATCGTGCCCACACTTCCTACCTGGGAAGGCGACGCTATCTTCTTAAAGCTCCTGCTTGAAAATGAAGAAAATTTCTTCACACTTAAGCTTGTATATGAAGGTGAATCACTGGTTGATCAGAAGCTTGAGATTTATTAGTATTATCCTGCCACAAGACTATTTACAAGCTTCTGCATATCTGCCTCCCAGTTTCTTTCCCTGCTATAATAAACACAACCATATATTTCCGGGTATTTGAGATTCACGCTGGAGCAGAGAATTACAGGTATTGTGATTTTGTTCTTAATCACTCTATCAATCAGAACATCTCCTGATTGTTCCTCTCTGCCGCCCGGCTCGCCAGGATAATACATATCAGTAATTATCAGATCATACGGATTATTACTATCTATTGAGTTTTTAATCTGTTTCCACCCATCCGCGAGATTATTCGACCATTCGATATCTTTAATCCCACATCCTGACAGGGCTTTGCAAATATCATTGTGTTTAAATGTATCATCTTCGATATTCAGTACTCTCATGTGAATCCTCCTGACTTTATCTGTTTAAGTATTCATTCCATCTTGCATTTGTCTCCTCAAGATCATGCTTTTGCATTATGCGGTTGCGGTCGCTGAGTATCGCAAGCATTTCATCGGCGATTTCTTCCATGGGAAGCTTTTTATAGTGTGACAGATATCCTATCATCCTTTGAGCTGTCCAGTCGGTATTTAAGTTTTTCGTTATCTCATCGCAAAATGGCTCCGGATACCCGCGCCTAAGCAATATATCATATAGCTCCATACTCTTTGCTGTCCTGGGTTTCATATAGTGCCTCTCCAATATTCCTCATCTTTGATAACTAACCATATACTCTTAAGATTTTCTATCTGTTCCTCAATTGTCAAAGGCGGCTGATGCTGTTTCATATCTCCCATTTGACATTTCTCCTTAAAATTAAAAGACCCAACGTGGTCCGCATCGTTGAGAGGCGTGTTGGGTTCTGTTAATCTTATTATATTCATCTCTCAGGAAAAAAACAATCTCTCAGAAGCAAAATTTACATTTTATTTACAATTTATGTTTCTGTCAAAACACAAGCTTGATGCTAGCTTAATACTACACGTATTGTTTCCTTAATATCTTAATCTCCTGTGTATTATTTTGTAATATAAAAATCATCGCCACCCCCGTTCAGATGATACTGATTCCCCAAAAATGCAAAACCTGCCGTTGATATAAACCACTTTCTATCTGATGCACAAGAACATTTCGAGACCAACCATTTTGCGCTGATTTTTCAATATACCATTTACGCTCCTCTGGATTGGCTATCTTATCCATAAGAACAATATTGTGTCCCCATGGAATTTGTGCAACAACCTGTTGCACAAATTCACAATCCGGATAAGTCTCAGCGAATTTTGCAATATACTTCAGATTTCTGACGGAATATCCCATGCTCTTTGCTGTCCTGGGTTTCATATAGTGCCTCTCCAATCTTCTCAATCAATGTCACATCCGCCGGCAGCCACTTTACGTCTGCCAGATGCTCCATTATCTCGCGCTTTAGCTCCTGCTGCGGCGTCTCACCAGACTCAATCTTACCTCCCGGAAACTCCCAGCCCTCATTTAAAATCTCGACGGAAAATATGTAATCCAGTGGCTGCACTTTTCCATCTGCTTTATCCATTTTCTCTGTTCTTTCCGTGTCAAATATCTGATCTGCATTAGTTTTGTTAGTGGCATCTCCATTTAATGCAATTGTACGGAAAAATCTGCCTGTCTCAGGATTTATCATCTGATTAAACTGATTCGATAATTCGACTGATTCATCTATCCTGCTGCAAACGAATCTCATATGCAATCTGATAATTAAAAATCTTGCAGAATTTTACTTTGACCATTATGTGTCAATTCCTCATAGGTAATGTATTTCCCTGTACCGACCAAACCATAAACAATTGAATTTGTATCATTTGCATAATACTACTAATTACATTTTGTTGTTCATCAAGCGATCACTTTTTAGCGATCGCCTCTTCTATTATTTTGCTCTATATCCATCTTTCGATTTGGAAAGAGTTCCATCCATATATCTCTTTGTGAAGATTTTTGACTGTACGTATCAGATATAATACTTATCCTGTTCTACCTTATCCAGCAGCTCACCTTCCTTGAAATTCTTCAAGGTCATTACTCTACCACAATGGTGACATTTCATCATAACTCTCGGCAGTACCGGATAATTTCTGTTACCTGTAACCATGTATGAAACTTTTCATACTCTTCTTGCACTTCTTACAATAAAAATCTATAACTTTTAACTCTTTGTTCAATTCAGTTCGCTCCTTATTCATACAAAATCATCAATTTACAATTCTGTACTCGTAAAGGAAAGGGAAATCACTTTTGCAAAATGTATCATAAATGGTATGCTGTATCTACAGGATGGAATTGAGAGACAATGTAATGAAATGGAAAATAAATATCTGCTGCATATCCGGGACAGTGTTGGAATTCCTGGTCACTAAAAAACGAAGAATGAACAGATCAATAGAATAGCAAAGGAGAATAGCAAAGGAGAATAGCATGAAAAAAGTATTATACGAAGAGTTGCTTCCAGAAGAATTTGTCCAGAGAATGCAAGCATTGAGAAAGAGTACACAGAATAAAAGACAGACAGACTAAAAAAATCTCCATTGGCTGACAAAACCAATGGAGATTTTTTATTTTTTAAAGCAATACCTGAGAATTGGTTCCGTAAAAGATATCATCATGAAAAGCCAGTTTCTTCAAAATGGACTCCATATATTCCCAATTATCATCTACATCAAATTCATAGCTGTGTCCCCAGATATATAACAACTGTGGTTCATCCGTATCCATATTTAAAAAGCGGTCAATCCCACTCATAATATCTGCATCTGCATGATGGAAGCTAGGCTTAAACCTCAACAGGTCGGATTGTAAAGCAAAACCATGTGTATCTCCCGAAGTTCTTGCATACTGTATTCCGCATTCCTTTAATATTCTGAATACCGATTCATCATAAGTGCCAAAGGGGAACACGAATCCTGCTATTTTCTGTTCATAGAAAGCTTCAAGATTCCTGATATCTGTTGAAATTTCATTGTATACAGTTTCCTCGTCAAGACCCTTCAGATTGGCATGGGTCAAGGTATGCGATGCGATTTCATGCCCTTTGTAAAGCTCCCTCATATCTTTCTGATTCATCCTGTGAACCACGATATTTCCCTGAGTAAATGTATCGGCTCTTGTCTGGATTCCACTATTCTGGTTAAATGTTGCTTTCATTCCATATTTGTTAAACAATGCGATCAACCGTCTATCCTGTTCTACTCCGTCATCATAGCTGAAAGTGACCGCTTTCTTCTTACCATTCCACATAATAATTACCATACCTTTCTATAACCTGCAAACTTTTCTGTTTCATTGAAAAATCATCTGCGCAAAATCCGCAAAGCAATGTCTCCACACATTCCAGTCATGCTCTCCGGGATAAATCCTTCTGATTTCATGAACACCCTTTTCCCGGATAATTTCATCCTCTGCCAGAAACCTGGGAAGGAAGCTGTCCTTATCCCCTATACAGCGCAAAAATGTATGGAAATAGCTGTTGAACGCCGGATTATCCATTGCCTTTAAATGAGTCTGCTCATAAGGCTTTCTGTTAACTACATCCCTATCCGGGTTTCCTTCGATAAAATCCCTTAAAAAACCGGAGAAGATTCCGACTTCGCTAAACAGATCTGGGTGATCGCATACAGTTCTTGTTGTCTGTACAGAACCCATGGACAATCCTGCCATACCACGTTTCTCCTTGCATCCACCAAACTGATACTTTTTTTCTACCATCGGAATAATCTCTTCTACCAGCATCCGTTCCAGCAGAACATGGTTTAATCTCTCTTCTAAACCAAACTTTTCTTTTACCATGCCATCGCACATGACAATGGCAAATGGTTTTATTTTTCCCATTTCAATCAAATTATCAAGTATGATATTTGCTTTCCCTGTTGTTGTCCAGGAAATCTCACTCTCACCGAATCCATGCTGCAGATACAGGACAGGAAGCCCCGCAGACGGTACACATGGCGGAAGATAAACAATAAACCGTTCCCAGTTATTGGAAATACCTGACATATAAAATTCGTGTACCAGTGTTCCATGTGGAATATCCCGTATTTCCGTCAGCTCATTTCCATCCGGCAGTTCAATATAATTATATAAATGGCAGTATCCATGCCCGATGGGCAGTTCAGGAAGCAGAACCTCCTGTTCGTCCACACAGATCTGTACATAATTCACTGCTGTGGAGAACGGAAGCTCCAGAATCCATTTTTTCCCATCTTTTGTAAATGGATATGTTTTCTCCCCCAGTTTCATAGAAAGCTCTTTTGCATTTTCACAGTCCAGCTGTAAATAATTTTTTCCGTCTTTTTGGAAAAGCATGCTGCTTTGTTCCATAAATACCCCCCTTGCTGCAAGTAATAAAACCATCTCTATATGGTGATATTCTCAGAATTTCATCTGTCTGCATGTTCTGACACCATTGACATAAATGTCATTTGCCAGTTCTGTAACAAGCCGCATATCCTGCCAGGTTTCACACTTATTCCCCATAAAAGTAATGTTATCAAAATGGACATCATGGACACGTACTTCTTCTGTTGGTGTCTGATACCCCCGGATCATGGAGACCGGGATATCTCCGTTCAGCACCTGGATATTATCAAAATAAATATCATTGATTTCTCCTTTGGCAAGCTGTTCCGTATATCTGCAAAGCAGAACCTTAATATCGAACAGTTTCTGTTCTGCCTGCTCTACTCTGATATTTTTATAATGTATATCATGAACATGGCCGCCATCTGCCTGATGGATGGAAATCGCCGCACCACCCATGTTTCCTTCATACTGGCAGTGTATAATATCACAATCCTCAAATACTAGGTCGTGGATTTCGCTCTGGAGGGCATAACCAAGCTCTATGGCATTACCGGGTTCTGCATTCCAGATTACGTTATTGTGAACACGCACTTTTGTTACGTCACGTACCGTTGACGGATCTTCAAACAATCTTTGGGATTTGATGCAGATACTGTCGTCTGTGGAACGAATAAAGCAATTTTTTACCTCTACGTCCTGGCTGCTCGTAATATCAATACCGTCTCCCGTTACAATCCTCGACATAATATTCATATCATCAATCACAACATGGTCACACGCCGCAGGAACTACATGCCAGGAAGGACCGTCTACAGCAGTAAAGCCTTTTAAGAGTACATTATTACACCACTTGGCATAGATAAAGAAACGGTGTGCATTACTGTCCGGCAGATGCCAGCAGGCTCCGTTGATAATTCCGTTTCCTACAATGGAAATATTGTCACAATGGTCTGCGTATACACACCCTGATACAACAGCACCTTCCTCTATGTAAACCGTATCATTGGACTTTAAGGTAAGAACTCCTACATTATATACCTTGCCCCTTTCAAAGCAGATGGTGGTATCTGCCGGCTTCTCAATCCTGTGCGAGCAAAGCACAAACAATGCATCATGAAGACCACCATCTGTCTCTACAGTAAACTTTCTCGGTTCATCAAGATGGATATGGACTGTTTCTCCTTTTACAGAAGGAACTATGCCAAAGCTGGACGGACGGATTTCAAGTTTTTCATATGGTGTATGGATTGAAATCTCCAGATCATACGCTTCGTTATCTACTACTACTACAACATAGTCAAACGAATCTGTATGGTATACCACACGCTCTGTTCCGTTGCAGGTAACACTGTATTTTGTTGATTTTTCCAATTCATCTACAGATTTTAAAATAAATCTCGGTTCCTTGACCGGGTCCGGATTAGGATAATAAATCAAATCATTTTCAAAATCCTTCATGTCTCTTTCCTTCTATGCTTGTATAATGTTCTCAGAAACAAGGTGGTCACTGCTGTTTCCAATACTAATACGCAGTTTCATTCCGCTGCTGACGGTTTCCATGTTTTTGCCATAATATGAGAATTCTTCCTGGTCAATAAAGAAATCTACATCCTTCTTCTCCCCCGGCTCCAGGAAAACCTTCTGAAAACGGACAAGCTCTTTCTTGGGACGTACTACAGATGCATATAATGTTTCATAATAACACTGGACTACTTCCGCCCCCGCAACATTCCCTGTATTGCACACATTACAATGTACATGTACTTTTTTATCCTGTCCTATCTGCACATCAACGTCCGAAATATCAAACTCTGTATAGGACAATTCCATAACCGAATGGATATAACGGACGTTATTCGGGATATCCATAGTATCTGCTGGTGAAACGGTTTCTGAATTATCTTCTGTAAGTATATAGTCCGGTTTTTACATCCCAGTAGCTTATGGGCACCTGTCCCACACACCATGGGATACTCACAGCTAATTTGCCGAAGGGTTTATTCTGCCATACACAATATCTATGATTGCTTCAGCTCCCATAGTTCCTGGTCTCCAGGCCATAATGACAGCCTTGGATTTTTCTGATATCCTCCGCAGATCCAATGGTCTTCCTGCAATTACCACAGTCACGATATTACTTGTACGTTCTGCTATTTTTTCAAATAACACCTGCTGCTCTTCCGGCAAAGTCAAGAACGCCCTGCTGGCAGCCTCTCCTGACTGGGATTCATGTTCCCCCAGTACACATACGACCGTATCTTCATGGGTTATCGTTTCCAGCCACTGCTCATCCCTTGGCTTGCCAGACAATTCCTGTTCCACCTGCCATACCTTACACTCTGCATCAGAAAGAATATTACATCCAGTAATACATTCTACTTCTATCTGCTTTTTTTGTAAAACATCTTCTATTGTTTCAACTGCCTCATGTTCTCCAAAAATTGACCAGCGGCTTAATAATTCTCTTGACGCTGTATAAGGACCTGCCCATATAACTTTCTTCTTCATGCTTAATGGCAGTATCTTATCATTTTTCAAAAGGACACAGCTTTCGCCTGCCAGCTGATATGCCTTTTCCCGGTTATGCAAAGTCAGTTTTCCACTCTTTCCAAGACCGGCAAACGGATTTTCAAAAAGCCCCAGCTGATTTTTCATCATCAGGACTCTGAATGCACTTTCATCAACAAACGCTTCCGGAATTTTGCCGCTTTCCACCAGTTTTTCAAGACACAGCATATAAGCAGGACTCATCATATCAATGTCTACACCGGCTTCTGAAGCCTGGATTGCTGCTTCTTCCATATCAGCTGCCACTCCCTGTTCTTCCAGCTGGCCTATGGAGCCCCAATCTGAAATTACAGTTCCCTCAAATCCTTCCTTATCCCGCAGAAGCCCTTTAAGAAGTTCCTTATTTCCGCTTATCGGTTTACGGTCAATAGCATTAAAAGCTGTCATGACCATAGCAGGCTTTGCTTTTAATGCCATACGGAAAGGTTTTACATACTGCTCCAGAAATGTCCGCTGGGATATTTCAACATCATTATATTCCCTTCCCGCATTCACAGCCCCATAACCTGCAAAATGCTTCAGGCATGCCGCTATTCCGGTATCAGCTTTCTGCTGATAGCCATCTACCATTGCTTTTCCCATGATTCCGTTTACATATGGGTCTTCTCCAAAGGATTCCATCATCCTTCCCCATCTGGGATCTCTTGAAACATCAATCATAGGAGAAAATGTTGCCCTTAGCCCTTCTGAAGATGCCTCCGAGGCAGCTATAGAAGCCGCCTCAGACACCAGTTCCGGATGAAATGAACACGCCTGCCCCAACGGAATCGGAGCTATGGTCCTGCACCCATGTATGACATCTGCCATAAACAGCAATGGAATATGATGGGGATGCTGTTCCATATATCTGCTCTGAATATCATAAATTTTATCTTTACCGATCACTCCAAGCACTGAACCGGCATATTGAATGATCCATTCCGGTGGCAACTGTTCGCCAACAACACCTGTGAGCACTGCCTCTTTATCGAAGTATGCGCCAGTGAGCTGCACCATCTGTCCTATTTTTTCCTGTAATGACATTTCTGACAGCAATTGCTGTAATTCATGTATTTCCATATATACTCCTTATGTTTAATCCGTTTATTTCTAATGTTCATTTCTCCATAGATCAGCCCGAAGCATATAAGACCGTATTTTACTCAAAGTAGATTGTCTTGCCACTTTCTGCGGACTGGTAGATTGCTTCCAGAATACGTGTGACAACTGCAGCCTGTGCAGGCTTCACAACCTGTTCTGCCCCATCAACAACGATGTGGTAAAACAATTCCTGTTCATAGTCTGCTGCTGACTTTTCTTTTCCTGAGAAAAATGCTACTCCACCGCTTGATAATTCCGGTTTCTCTACTACCTGTGTATTATGGTGGATGTAATTGATCCTAAGGCCATCTTTCATATCAGCTCCGGCTTTGGTACCACACAGGCTTGTTTTTGCCTCATCAACCTCCAGTGTGTTCAGTGCCCAGGCTGATTCCAGTTCGATCACTGCCCCATTTTTCATACGGATAAAGCCAAAAGCAGAATCTTCTACACAGAACTTATCCGGATCCCAGTTACCAAATGCATTTCCCTGGTCTGTCTGATCAGACAGCTTGTGGAAGGAAGCTCCCGTAACAGACTGCACTTCATAATTATCCATCATCCATAATGTCAGATCCAGTGCATGTGTACCAATATCAATCAGAGGACCGCCGCCCTGTTCTTCTTCATTCAGGAACACACCCCAGGTCGGAACAGCTCTTCTTCTGAGTGCATGTGCTTTGGCAAAATAGATTTCTCCCAATTCATCACTTTTGCACATTTCCTTCAGATACAATGAATCTGTACGATAACGGTTCTGATATCCTATGTTGAGAACTCTGTGTGTTCTTTCAGCAGTTTCGACCATCTTCTGTGCTTCTGCATAATTTTTTGCCATTGGCTTCTCACACATGACATCTCTTCCTGCCTCCATTGCTGCTATAGAGATTTCTGCATGGGAACGGTTTGGGGTAGTTACATATACAACATCCAGATCTTCTTTTAGAAGGTCACGGTAATCTTCAAATACTTTTGCATCTTCTGTGCCAAATTTTTCTTTTGTCTCCTGCGCACGCTCTATGATGATGTCACAAAAAGCCACCACCTCATAGAGACCACTTTTCTGCATAGCCGGGAGATGTTTTCCGTTAGCAATCCCTCCACAGCCTACGATTCCTGCTCTTAATTTTCTCATGGTATTTCCTCCTTATTTGCACTTTTCTGTGTTATATAACATATTTCTCCAGATATCTTTTACTGAGAATTAAAGACTTCTCCACCTTTTCCTTGGAATCCTCAAATGCTTTATCTTCTATTTCGATACATGTACAGCCATCATATCCTATATCAGTAAGTGCTGACACGTATTTTCCCCAGTCCACATCGCCAAGTCCCGGAATCTTAGGTGACATATATTCCAGCGGATAAGCCATGATGCCACAGGACTCTAATTTATCCTTGTATATCTTGATATCCTTGTAATGAACATGGAATATTTTATCCTTAAATTCATAAAGCGGGCGGATATAGTCGATCATCTGCCAGATAAAGTGGGACGGATCGTAATTAATGCCAAGATTATCACTGTTCAGGATTTTGAAGACCTCTCTCCAGATTGGCGGAGTTGTCATCAGATTCTGTCCTCCGGGCCACTGTTCCTCACCAAAAAGCATCGGGCAGTTTTCAATTGCTATTTTTACGTCACATACCTCTGCCAGTTTTATGATTGGTGGCCATATTTCTTTTACAAGTTCAAGATTTTCCCGTACATTTTTGGTCTGATCCCTTCCGATAAATGTTGTGACCATGCCAACACCTAACTTTTTACTTGCACGTATGACATTCTTCAGATGTTCAATAGCAGCATTTCTTTTCTCTTTATCTGCCGTCATTACGTTAGGATAATATGCCAGTGCAGAGATTTCTACTCCCGCTTTTTCTGCATATGCCATAATATGGGCTGCATATTCATCATCCTGGTTTACCCGTTCTGCATCTATATGGCTTACACCCGCATATCTTCTTTCTGCTTTTTCTTCTGGCCAGCATGCCACTTCCACACATTCAAATCCCTGCTCTGAAGCAAAATCCATCATTTGTTCATAAGTCCATCCGTCAAGGATTGATGTAATAAACCCAAGTTTCATTGAAAAATCCTCCTGTATCTGTTTTCCCTATTTTGCCCATGGAGTTGGTGTAAAATCTCCACCCCTGCACCATTTCAGATAATTCAGTGCATGAAGCTGTCCTGTCATCTCCAGTTCTCCGGAATATACAGGATCATGGTATCCCTCAATGCAGATATCGTCCTCATATCCGTTACTTCTTAAAATAGAAATGATATCTCTCCAGTTCGTGTCACCAAAGCCCGGCATACGATGCCATACAAATGGGACTGCGCCTGATATGCCACTATGTCTTACAGCATCCCAGTCTATTGTTGCATCTTTTCCATGTATATGTACTATTTTTTTGCACCATTTTCTCAGCTCTGTTACCGGATCGATAAGCTGTACCATCTGATGTGTCGGCTCCCATTCCAGTCCGAAGTTATCATTCTTTACTTCCTCAAACATCACTTCCCACGCTTTAGGGTTAAAACCGATATTACATGTCGCATGTTCCCATGTTCCATCCATAAGGCAATTCTCAATTCCCAGCTTCACTCCCTTTTCTTCTGCAAGATCAGCCAGTTCCCGGAATACCTTGCCAAACTCTTCATATGCGGATTCTACCGGCTTTCCTTCCCACGCTCCTGCAAAAGTACTCACATGTGTAGCTCCGAATTTTCCGGCAGTGCAGATTACATTTTCCAGTGTTTTCCTATGCTCTGCGTACTGGATAGGATTGCAATAGTATCCAATTGTCGTGATTTTTGAATCCGTACCTGCCAACAGTTTTTCCGTGCTCAATGCCAGCTTATCAAGGTCAGTCCCCTCCAGTGACATATGGAAATTAAGAGAAAATGTCTCAAATCCTTTTCCAATAAATCCCTTTAACCATTCTTCTGCCTTAGCTCCAGGAACGCATGTTCCTATTTTTATCTGTTTCATACTTATTTTCTCCTGTTCCTTCATAAATACTTATGATTCATACTGTCTATAATCAATCACCTGGTTTGTTTCTGCTGATTGGAAAATAGCTTCCATTAGTTTCATTACACGCATCACCTGGAAGAGCTTAATCTCCGGCTCTGCCCCATCTCTTATAACTGCTGCTACATTCCTATGGAAATCCGCAATATCTCCGGACACATGTGGCAGCTCTTCTTTCACGATTGTATCTTCCCGTCTCGGAGCCATGGTTTTGGTCAGACCTGCTGCTGTCTTTACAGGCACTACTTTCTCTTCGGTTATGCCTGTTTTCCGTATGATCTCACCATTTAACTGCCAGTCCCTGATTACCGCAGTACCATCTTCACCCAGTACATACCATCTTGGCAGGGAAATATAATTATTGGTACCTACTTCAACTAAGACTTCCGTTCCGCCTTCAAATGTCAGGATTGTGGTGAACCCATCATCCACTTCCTGATTGGTAATATGAGTAAGTGATGCATATACAGTTTCAATTTTTCTATCTCCGTAAAGATACAGAATCTGATCCAGCAAATGTACACCCCAGTCAAGAACCATTCCGCCACCATGTATTTTTCTTTTCTCCAGTCACCCGGAATACCCCTTGAACCATGCACACGGCTTTCTATCCGGAAGACATGCCCCAGCTTCTGTTCCTCTACAAGCTTTCGTATGATCAGGAAATCATCATCCCAGCGCCTGTTCTGGTGTACTGTCAGGAACTTTCCGGTTTCTTTGGCAACATTTTCCATCTCCTGAAGATCAGAAGATGACAGAGTCACCGGTTTCTCTGATATCACGTTTTTTCCCCGCATGCATAGCACGGATTGCAATCGGCTTATGGCAGTCATTTGGAGTGGCAATCAGCACGACATCAATATCCGGGTCTGATAACATTTCCTCTTCCGAGCCATACACAGAAAAACCTTTTTCTTTTGCTTCTATTCTCTTTTCTTCCTTGATATCATAGATACCACCAATTTCAATTTCCGGTACATTTGACAGGATTTCTGTATGCCATCTGCCCATTCCACCATATCCTATCAGCCCGTAGATTACTTTGTTTTCCCGCATTTTATACCTCCAATTAAGGAACAGCGGCTAATGAACACCATCAGCCGCCGTCTCTTTTACTTACTTAATTCATCGTTGATTTCTTTAAGAATCTGGTCACCGCCCTGACTCTTCCAATTTTTAACGAAAGTATCAAATTCGCTGATATCTGCTTTTCCCATAACGATTTTTGAGAATGTTTCTTCTTCCATTTTCTTCAGATTGGCCCATTTTGTTTCCATTGTTTCTGTCTGACCGTTATATGCATTGTAAACAGGTACATATTTCTCATTTACAGAAGGAGCATCTCCAACCAGGATGGCCACAAGTCTCGGAAGGTTGTTTTTGGCAATGTCACTGTCCAGATTCCATTTATCCAGGCTGAAGTCATCGTAAGGCTCTTTTTCAGTTTTTTAACTGCTTCCATATCACTCTTTAACAGTTTGTGTTTTGAGAAGTCAACATCATCCATGGTGGTTTCTCCGGCAAGATATTTGGTCAGAACATCATAAGACACTTCAATTTCATCTGCATTGTCATAGGTGTTGTACAGAGGATAGAAGTCCGAAGTAACCATCTCTGTGGTAGAAATACCTTCGTCTACCCATTTCTGCTGATTTTCGATCAGGTAATTGATAATCTTAAATGCAGCTTCCGGATTCTTGCATGCTTTGCTTGCTACTACATATTGTGTTGTAGGCTCTGCCATATGAGTGTAATAGTTTCCATCCTCTGACAATGGTGTAAAGTATGCACGCCAGTCTGCCGCACCTGCCAGTGTAGCATCTGCCACTGTGTAACCAGACCACCATGGTCCAAAGAAGATTCCAACCTTGCCGGCCAGAAGAGGTTCTTTACTGTCACTTCTTACAAGCATTTCCGGGTCGATCAGTTTATTTGTATACAGTTCTGAGATTTTTTCCAGTGCATCTCTGGTTTCCGGCTGGATAGAACCATACTCTACAGTTCCGTCCTTACCCTGCAGCCAATACTGTGGGTATGACTGGAAGCTACTGAACAGCGGATCCAGTCCATACTGGTTTCCTCCGATTGCATTCATATGATCGGAATTACTCGGTCCGAGAATACCAATAGTATCATCCTCTCCATTTCCATCCGGATCCTGAGTAACAAACGCTTCTGCTACCTTTACCATCTCATCCCATGTTCTCGGAGCCTCCAGTCCAAGTTTGTCCAGCCAGTCCTGACGGATCCACATTTCATTGATTCCACCTGCTGTTATGGCCGGAGCCGGAATCGCCATCAGTTCTCCATCTTCATTGGTGATACATTTCTGCAGTTCTTCACCGCCGGATTTCACATAACTTTTCAGTGCATCTGAAGCATAATCATCAAAATACTTATCCAGTGGCTGGATCATATCGTATTTCAGAAGCGCTCTGTACTGTGTTGCATTTACGTTCATCAGCTCCGGAATGTTATTGCTTCCGATACACAGATTCATTTTCTCTTCAAAGTCTGTGGATGACGCAACCCAGTCATATACAACTTTGATGTTAAGATCTTTTTTCAGAAGATCTAAGTATGTATTATCATCATAAGCCATTCCAGCCGGAAGCTTGGCATTCGGGTTCAGAGAACCACCAAGATGAACCGTTACGGTTTCCGGGTATTTGGACAGCGGCAGATCTTCTTTAGCTGTTCCTTTTGCCTCACTTACTGCCTCTTTCTGTGTGCTCTCATCTGATTTTCCGCATCCTGCCAGTGAGGTAACGGCTAACGCCATTGCACTGGCAAATGCGATCAACTGTTTCTTTTTCATTCTTCTTCCTCCTTTTTTTATCCTTTTACTGATCCCAGTGTAATACCCTCTACAAAATATCTTTGCAGGAACGGGTAAACGATCAGTACCGGTATCATAGCTATAAATATTTTTGCAGAGTCCAATGAAAGGTTATTTAATTTCATTGCCTGCGCGATCTGTTCTACGTTCATTGTGGAATAATCCAGAGTTACTACCATCTGCTGAATGTAAGTCTGCAGCGGATAACTGCTCTGTCTTGTACTTAAAACCATTCCCTGGAAGAATTCATTCCAGTACATAACCATGGTGAACAGTGCAATTGTTGCAACCATAGGTTTTGCCAGCGGTATGCATATGGATATCAGATTCCTCCACGGTCCGCCGCCATCAATATAACATGCTTCTTCCAGCTCTGGTGGAAGATTTTTAAAAAAGTTCACTGCAAGGATTACATTAAACACCTGTAGTCCTGTTCCCAGCACCAGTCCCCAGATACTGTCCATCAGATGGTAGCTTTTCATAGTGATATACCATGGAACAGTACCTCCGTTGAATAACATGCAGAATACGAAGATCCACATAAAGATATCTCTCTTCGGGAACTGCTTTTTCGTTCTGGATAACGGAAATGCTGCCATAAGGATACATACCATACTGATTCCTGTTCCCAGTAAAACCCTTTTAATAGATACCAGAAAGGAACCAAAGAATGCGGTCTCTCCCATGATCTTCTTATAGGAGAGCAAGTTGAAGCCAACCGGCCAGAGAGCAACCTGTCCAGCATTGACTGCTTCCCTACTGCTCAGGGATACACAGAGAACGTACCATACAGGTACAATACAGATCAAAGCAACTGCAATGAGAATCACTACATTTAAAATATCAAAAATCTTTGATCCGAGGCTTTTATTCTCAATCATAGTTACAACCTCCTAAAACAGTTTATAACCGGTAAATTTATCTGCCAGCCAGTAACCAACCGTAATCAACACAAGACTGATCACAGATTTGAATAATCCAACAGCTGTTGCCAGTGAATACTGGAGATTCTGCAAACCGGCTCTGTATACCCATGTATCAATGATATCTCCTGTTGAGTAAACCAGCGGGTTATACAGGTTATAAATCTGGTCGAATCCTGCATTCAGGATATTTCCAAGAGACAGGATAGCCAGAAGTGCTACTGTTGTTTTGATACCAGGTAAAGTTACGTGCCAGATTCTTTTGAATCGTCCGCAGCCGTCTACTGCCGCAGCTTCGTACAACGATCCATCCACGCCAAGGATCGCCGCAAGATAAACGACTGTGTTATAACCGAATCCTTTCCAGATATCCGTACCGATTACCAGAGGCTGGAAAAGTTTTGCTTCGCCAAAGAAGTTGACCGCATCGCCTCCGAACAATCCTATGATCTGATTCACCGGTCCTGTATACCCGAAAATATTCAGCACGATCTTCGCGAGAATAACCCATGACAGAAAATACGGTAAATATACGATTGTCTGGATCGGACGTTTCAGTTTCTTAAATGCCAGTTCATTCAATAACAAAGCAAAGACCAGCGGGAAAATAATATTTCCGATAATCTTGCCAAGGGCAATGACAACTGTGTTACGTAAAACCTGTGTAATGTCACTCATCTGAAACATATACTTAAAATTAGCCAGACCAACAAATTTTGAATGGAGAATGCCCTGTCCAGGATTGTAATCCTGAAAAGCCATGACAATTCCGAACATTGGAACAATGCTGAAAAAGAACAGCCACAGGAGAGCCGGTACCAGCATTATGTAATAATGTTTCACAAACCTTTTAATGTACATGAGTAAACCTCCCTTCCTTTTTGTTTAATATACACTATGATACCTCCCTTTCTTTTTTAATTATTTTATCTTCTTCCCCCATATCCTGCTAGATGATATTGTTTCTAATTTTACCAAATATTTTTTATCACAAAAAAAATGTCCGATGAAAATCAGACATTTTTACTCTCTTTTCTGTATTCCGAAGGCATACACCCATGCTCCCGTGCAAATACTTTTGCAAAATAATGAAAATTATCATATCCAAGTTCTACGGCAATCCTTGTAATGCTATTCTTTCCCTCCTCTATCCATTCCGCCGCAGTCTTCATTTTCCTTTGTACCACATATTGGTGAAATGTTTCCCCCGTCATCTCCTTAAACCTTGTACTAAAATAACTCCTGCTCATCCCTATCCGTTCTGCCACGTCTTCAGAGCGAAGATCCTCCCCGATATGTCCATCCACATACTTGATAACCGCTGCAAAAGCACTGATATCATTTTTCTGTGATGAGCTAAGACTCTCTTCATAAATATGTTCCCTCCAGCGGTGCACCCAGTCCAGTATCTCTTCAACCGTATCCAGCGATGGAAATTCCCCTTCTTCATCTGACAGGAGCTGAATATTATGAAAACTCTTAACAAAAATCCTCTCCGCACTCCGCAGACTGATTTCTTTTGTTTTCTGACAGAGATCTTCAAATTCTTTCTCACTGAAAATCCATCTGGTGTGCATCCATCTTCTGTTCAGTTCTTCAACTTTTTCCTGATTTTCCTCTTCTGCATGTCCATCTCTGCATGTCTGCATGTACTTTGCACTGACCCGTTCCAGTATCGTTCCACACTCTTCCGGGGAAAAACTGATCTTTGAGATATAGTCTAACGCACCCATACGGATTGCCGTCTGTGCATAACTGAAACTCTCATATACAGAAAGAATTACAAATTTAATTTCCGGAAATTCCTCTCCGCACATCTGCATAAGTTCCAGTCCATCAATTTCCGGCATATCTATATCGGTAAATACAATATCCACCGGATGATTTCGGAGAAATTCAAGGGCTTTTCTAACCCATTCTGTACATCTCCCACTACCTCGAATCCATACTTTTTCCAGTCCATAATAGCAACCAGACCTTTTCTAGCAAGTTTGTCGTCATCTACAATCAATACGTTCATCTGTCTGTCCCACCTTATTTTCTTCCAATGTAACCTCTTTGTCTTTGTCTTTCTCTTTTTTTTCTTCCGGTTCCCGGACAGGAAGAAGGATCGTAATTCTGGTTCCGAACCCTTTTTTGCTGTTTACAAACAAACTCGTCTGTCCATCATAAAATGATTCCAGCATAGCCTTGACGTAGCGCAGTCCGATACCTCTGTTCTCATTCTTCCAGTATCCCCAGTCATAATCAAACGGCTGGTTGATCTCATCAATCTCCTCCTGATTCAGTCCCTTTCCGCTGTCAGAGATAGTTACAACAGCAAGATGCCTTGCCACATCTTCAAACACCTGGATGCTGATCTTCTCATCATCCCCAAGACCATAGCGGATCGCGTTCTCCACAAGTGGCTGAAAAAGCATACGGACCGTTGGCTGGTCAAGATAACTGCCATCTTCTATATTCATCTCAATAATAAAATCATACCGCATCTGCTGAAGTGCAATATATTCCTTTACAATCTCCAACTCCATCCGCAACGTTGTCTGGCGGCCTTCTTTGCCCAGATTATAGGAAAGAAGCTTCTTTAGTCTCTGTACAAACTCACTGATCTCTCTTTGGTGACTCATTTGTGCCATCCACTGAATCGAATTCAGTGTATTGAGAAGGAAATGAGGATTAATTTGATAGAGAAGTTTCTCAAACTCTATCTTCTGTATGCTTTTTTCCTTTTCTACCATATTGCTGATAAGATTCTCAATCTGTCTCTTCATCTGTTCTACTTCCCTCATCAGGCTGTCAAACTCTGCAATGTCCGACTCTTCATGTACTGCCTGAAGAGCGCCATCCCCAATCTGCACCATCTGTCTGCGGAATTGACTCAGTGGTCGGCAGATCATACGATAAAGATAGAGGACAGACATGGAAAAGATCAGAAACGTTACAACTATGATGAGTGTCATCTTCATTCTCCACTGGTTACTCTTCTTGTGATATATATTGTCCGGCAGTGCCACTGCATTAATGTATCCCATCTGACTCCGGTATGCCATGATCTTATAGCCCTCTCTCGTCTGGACTTCATACTCCCCCTTTGAGAGTGATGCAGAAAACAGTTTCTGTCCCTGTATAATGACAGGATTTACGCTGTATTGTGCAACCCCTCTCTCATCCGTCTGAATATAAGTGTAGAGATGTCCTTCCTTATTTATTTCTTCCGGGGTCTTCATATCAGCCTCTATTTCTGTGTAAATTTCCAGTTTTTTCCCATTGCCAAAAACTACTTCCCTCATGACGGAAAAAACTGTTTTCTCACTACTCCCAAGAAAAGACGCATGGGCTGCCTGCATAACATTTCCCGCACACTTCACAACCTTAGGCAATGCGTTCTGTCTTCCGTCCAGTGTTCTGACATTCATACCGCTGATAAGTTCCTTTTTCTCTTCCTTGTCATAATAGGTAGCGCCTACCAGTTTTGTGTTGACATATCCTAATCCCAAAAGTTCTTGTCTAAGGGATCTCTGTTCAACAAACCTGTCAAAATTATCCACAGCATCAAGATAACTGTCCGTTACATTTCCGATCAGACCGCCCGGTCCCATATAGTTTACAATACTGATCATATCATAATAGGCTTCATCCGTATTCTTCGTAATCTGATCCAGATACATTTTCATGTTATCCTCTATACTGTCATTCTGTATCATTCTCAGTTCCATATAGGATACAATTACCGCAGCCAGAAGGCTTGTCATCGCACACATCGTCAATATGCCAAGCATTTTTGCCTTCAATGTTTTCTTCTTTTTTTCCGAGCTATCCCCATATACCTGTTTCTCTCCTCAACTGCATCACTAAAAAAGACTGCGCATCGGCAATATCCCGCCAACGCGCAGTCTGTATTCTCTGTATACAAAACTCCTGACAAACGCCTGTCATCAGATATCCGTGACAATTGTCGAATTTTATATAGTATATCACACGGTCTGAATAATGTAAAGCAGCTGTCCTGCTTTCCTTTATGATGAAAATTGCAAAGTTTAATTCTACCATCCATTTATACAGTGGAATTCTCTTCTGCACAAGTGGAGTTTAATCTTTCATATCATAAATGGTATGCTCATGTTGGCCTTCTAACAGCAGTAGAAGGAGAACTAGCATGAGCAAATATATTCCCGGTAATCAAAAACATCTTACTCTCGAAGATCGCAAATACAAAGAATGTCTTTCACAGTCCAGGGCCGGTATAAACATGACCAGACACGAACTGCATCAGGAAGATATGGTCATCACGCCCCTGATTTTTCAGGGCCAGTCTCCATATCAGATTATAACGAATCATCCAGAACTCGATATGTCCGTGAGAACTCTATATTCTTACCTTGATAAAGGAATCCTGTCCGCAAGAAACATCGATCTGAAACGTCAGGTAAAATTTAACCCCCGCAAAGTACACAAGACCCAGATCAAAGACAGATCCGTTTTTATCAGACGTATGTTTTCTGATTTTCAAGCCCTTGAACTTGACCATTTTGCTGAAATGGATACCGTTCACTCATCACAGGACTCAAAGCGTGTCATCCTGACATTCTTCTTAACCCGTGAAAAACTGTTTCTTGCATTCATTATGAACAGATGCACCAAAGGTACCGTAAAACTTGTTTTTAACAAGTTGGAACGCCAACTTGGCATATATGATTTTTTAACCTTATTCAACACGATTCTTACGGATCGCGGATCCGAATTCGGAGATCCGGAGTCTCTCGAAAACGGCATTAATGGCATTATGCAGTCAAGCATCTATTACTGTGATCCGATGAGAAGCAGTCAAAAAGGCGGCATCGAACAGACACATACCATGCTTCGAATGATTCTTCCTAAAAAGACTAGCTTTGAATATCTCACACAATGGGATTTAAGAACTATCGTAGACCACATAAATTCAACCCCAAGAGAAAGCCTTGGTGGTCGAACACCGTATGATGTAGCACTTGCTGTCCTGGGTTTCATATAGTGCCTCTCCAATCTTCTCAATCAATGTCACATCCGCGACAGCTACTTTACATCTGCATCTACATATATCTGCATTCTTATATCCAGCTAAAATCGCCACCTGTCACAGCAAGCGATAACAGCTTATCCATCTTCTCTACCTCTTCAACGCCTCTAACCATCTGAATAAGCTTCGCAGATTCTACAACTTTTGGCATCTCCTCATCAGGTCCTATCTCCATATCTGCTTCTTCTCCACAGTATGGACATACCAATGTTGGTGCAATTTTTAAATCCAGAAACCTGCTTCCACACTCTTTACACTCATAATAACCGCACTGCTCTGTGCCATCCGGTACATAATACATATATAATTTCCTGCCTTTCTTTTCCTTTAGTGTTATTTCCATGTCTTCCATACATCCGGCTGGTACCCGATTGTTGACTGCCTGCCGTTTCTAACCACCGGTGTCTTAATCACCTGCGGATTTTCAAGCACTTTATCCAGCTTGTCCTCATCTGCTATGTACTTTATAAGTGCCAGCAAATCCTTATCTTTGCCATCCCAGTTAATCATATTGTCAAGACCGCCATTCACCTGAGCGACAGAATTAAATTCGCCCTTGCTCATGCCTTTTTCCTTCATGTCGATAAACTGAATCTTTATCCCACGCTCCTTGAAAAATAACATCATTATGATATTTAATAAATTCTTTTTCTGGTAAAACTTATCTGGCAATACTATTTCTTTACCATTATAGTAATTAAACCATTGCTTGGATTTAGGTCTCCTCCCTTAATGCACCCTTGAAAAATAATCCATCAATATTCCTTTGATATGATTATATCTTCTCGCATATGAGTTTTCCACCCGGATAATTTCCATGTTGTGTGCCTTACATATCGCATTTTTCTTTCTGTCCCGCTCTTTCACCACCGCATCCTCAAAGTGCTCTTTTCCATCCAATTCTATGGCAAGTATTGGCAATTCGCTTCTGCCTTGTTTTTCGTATACAACAAAATCAAAACGTCCCATGTAAAACAAGTCATCATAGGTTATGTTATCTCTGAATACCTGTGATATGGCAACCTCCTTGTGTATTACATATTTACTCTGCGAAAGCCATATATTTTCAAGAGCATGAGTAAGATTTTCGAGAAAAGCATTTTCTGTAGCTGTCGAGAACGGCTGTATTCCCAGTGCTCGTGAGCTTATATGCTTTTCAGTAATTTTTGAATGGCCATTTGTCTTTATATACTGCGCCAGCTCGTACAAATCATCATCAGCTTGTCCCGCATGCAGTCTTTCCAGTTCTTTTCCATTTGTGAGGAGCACCAGCTTCTCCTTTGCTCTGGATGTCGCAACATTTATGAGTTCCTTATTATTTTTAAGCCAGTTATATGTACCTGAGCTTGTCCTTTCAGAGATTGCTGTAGAAAACAGCACTACATCCTTCTCATCGCCCTGAAATGCATGAACCGTTCCACAAACAAGATTGCTCAGCTTATTCTGCTTTATTGCATTTTCAATCAATTGCTTTTGATTGACAAACGGCGTAATCACGGCAATGCTTTTATCTTTATTTAAAAGCGCATATTCCACCACTTCCTCAACCTCAGCCGGAGAAGTATTTTTTATCTGTGTGTTATCGCTTTTCACGTCCATATAGACAAGCGGTTCAGGCTCATTACTCTTTGACTGTATCTTGAGCTTTGAGTTATAGTATTTTTTATTGTTAAAACCTATTATTTCTTTATTGCATCTGTAGTGATTTCTCAGAAGCACCTCATCACTTACTGCATCACAAGCAAGATACGTTTTATAGATTGAATTTTCTCTGTAATCATACTCATCTGATACATGATACCTGCGACGAAGCTTTTTGTTTGTCAGTTCTCCAAGCAGAATAACCGGATTTAGCTGTTGCGGATCTCCCACCAGCATCAGTTTTTCTCCTCTGATTATAGGCACAAGTGAGATTGCCACATTACACTGACTTGCCTCATCCATAATTGTCATATCAAATAAAGGCTCAGGCTCACCTATTTTGTGCGCAGATATACATGTCGTTATGATTATAGGAAAAACTCGCTGAAGCTTTCTTACATTTTCAGATTTACGCATATATTTGTTAAACTCATTCACCAGCTTCTCTGGTGTCTCATCAGAATCCAGTATCTGTCTAAGCTCCTGGAATTTAGGTTCCTCGAGCGCCTTTATATAGCGTGCAGATGTGTAAAACAGATACTGATAAAATTCATCCTCATTTCTATCCAAAAGCTGCATAGCATCAGCATCCGATATCTCACCGATAGCAGCTATCCTTTTATCAAGCTTCTGCATCTGATAGCCTTGCAGATCTGTCTGAAACGGCAATAGCTTCATAGTATTTTTCATATGTTCCTGATATTTCATCAGATGTGTAAGTGTCTCTTTTCTCTCCTTTAAATCCAGAATTTCCTCATATTCCTTTAGACGCGCAGACAAACGTTTTGCCCTGTCTATACGATCATCCTTCCGCTTATCAAGTGTAGAAGCAAAAATCTGCAATGACTGCACCTGTGTACGCAGCTCATTAATATATTTAATTGCCTCCATTACTTTTTCTGTATTCCCCAGGCGAAGCACCGGAAATGGGATTGTCTTCCCGCGATACTTCATGGATGAGAGCTTTTCAAAAACATTATCTATCGGGACATTATTATATGATGCAAACAGCACTGTGACATTGTTAAAAAATGCTGTTACTATCGTGTTTATTATAGTATTTGTTTTGCCAGTGCCGGGTGGTCCCTGAATATATGCAAGAGGATATTTCATAGCATTGTTTATCGCAAGCAACTGATCCAGATTTATATTTTTATTAATCAGTGCAATCGGATATGCCTTCGTCCTTCTTGGTCTCTCAAGAAGCTCTCCAAAAAAAGCCTTTATTGGATATGTCACATTATCAGCCTCAAACATATCCATAATTGCCTTATATTCTTCGTGCAGATTGAGAACCACGTCCATGCCAAGTCCAATAACATACGGCATATCATCTACTATGGATTTGTTGCCACCATGCTCAGTTATTGCATCCTTTATTTTTTCCAGATTTTTCTCAAAATCCTCCAAAAGCTCATATTCATCGGCATCTAAAAATTTCCTTGCATTTTCCTGTTTTCCATCTATAGAAAACTGCGTACACACTGTAATCTCCTCATCCGGTTTAAAAATATGATTTTTTACATCAAGATTTAGATTTCTATATGCAAGAACATAGAGTCCTTTATTAGTGTTTATACTCAGGACATTTATTGCCAGCCTCTTAACTTTTAATGATCCGCTTTTTCTTTTTTCCCGCGATGAAAAATACTGAAATTGAGCAACCACTTCCCTGAACTGCTGGTCTGTAAGCTGATACATACCACCGTTAATCCTATCTCTGTCAATGTAATGAATCAAGTCGTAATCTGTGATATACGGAGTCGTATCAAGCTTATTACATATCTCAAGATAATTTAGTATTTTTAAATTTGCTGAGCTGTCAAATATATTTTTATAACGCTCTGGATGCATCTCAATATCTTCAACAAGTATCTTGTTTTCAGGGCAGTATGTCCCCTCTATTATCTCAGTAGACAATATTGAATCGATAAATATTCTGTCATATTCTCCAATCGTAAGCTGTCCCAGATGAAGTCCATCAACCTTCATAGTTCGACTTCTCGGATCAATGTCTCTTATCCCTATCCAATATTTCGTCACCTGATCTGCCTTGTTTCGATATTCTATTTTCAGCCATTTACCCTCATGTATGGCTCTGAAAATATCCCTGCAAATTTGGTTCATACTGCCTCCCACAGCTCATTCCATCCTTCATAGCCCATCGATACAAAGTATCTAAACCATATGCGCCATGCATCATAAAACAAGCTGTCTTTGTTCTCCTCCGCCAATGTTACCAGGTCAGCACACCTTACTACATAGTCCTTATCCTTTGTGAAACGACCTGTTAATATGCCATTTTTGTATAGCTCATACAGATTTTCAAGGGCAGCCTTTGCTATTGCCAGGTCAAAATTATCGACTTTGCTTTCGTTGATTTCATTGAATTTAAGGCACTCCCTATAATTTTTTTCTATAACGTTATCTGATACTTTATTTTCCATATTATCACATTCATCCCTTTAGCACCATCTCATGCCACTCTTCTCCACCCCAGGTAGAGTCAGCAATTCCCAGATCCTGCAATCCAAACTTCTTATACATCTCCACCTTCTGCTCTAAGCATGTCAGAAACAGCTTTTTTCGCCCGTTTGCCTTTTCACGCTGGCTGTAGCGGTACACGAGCTCTCTGGCAAGGCCCTGTCCACGATACTCCGGCAGCACGTCAAGACCAAGAAGCATCACATTTTTACCGTTTTCATCGCATAAATCGATGTCTGTAAAGAACTCATCCCTGAACTTTTCCTCGTCTGTTGCCACACCATTTAAAAAGCCCGCCAGCTTACCGGTTGATTTGTCAATTGCCACGAGAAATAGCTGTGGTACCTTTGCAATTCTCTCTGTCATTGCCTTTGGAGAACATGCCTCATTTGGCGGGAAGCATATCTGCTCAATTGCTATTGCCTGTTCTACCTCGTCTGGGTGTATACTTCTAAATTCAAAATTGTCTGTCATTATTTTATACCTCATTTTTCTGTTTATCATATGTTTTGTTACCGGCCACTCTCAAGCGTGAACAGTAAAATTTTTTGTATATGTATATAATACGTGTTTTTGCTGATATAATCAATAATCCCCCAAATACCAAAATCAGCCACAAAAGCATTTTACTGCTTTTACGACTGATTTACATTGAAAACTGACAAAAACCTCCTTTTTGCTTTAATGATAAACTTAAAGCGCAAAGGAGGTCAATGTTCATTTATGAATACTTACAATTAATTATTAAAGAACGATAATGCTTCCTTCAATCCATCAGACTCATTATTCATGTGTTCTGCCATTTCTGAAACTCCGTGCATCATCGCATTGAGCTCCTCGATATTGGCATTCATCTCTTCGGTTGCTGCGGCATTTGCTGCGCTGACGTCTGTCAGGCTGTTGCTGCTCTTCGTGATGTCATCGTTCAGCTCAATCATCGCAGTGACAAGCTCTTCGATTTCATCAGCTTTTTCTGCTGTCTTTTGAATCTGCTCATCAAGTGAGCCAAATTCATCGAGTACTGCCTTAATCTCTTCCTTCTGCTTGGCATTATCCTCGACGATGGTGCCGGATGCCTGAACACAATACCTGCACTCTTCAACCAGTGATGATATTATCTGCTTGATATTCTCAAGCTCCGTATTGGTATTGTCTGAAAGCACTCGAATCTCCTGTGCCACCACTGCGAAGCCTTTTCCTGCATCGCCGGCTCTGGCTGCTTCTATAGATGCATTGAGTGACAAAAGATTGGTTTCACTGGATATTTCCTCAATGACAGAGACAATATTGCTCACCTTGTCAACCGTAGTATTTACAGTTTCTATGCGTTTTGAAATTGCTGAGATACCCTCATCCATCTTGTGGCTGCTATCCTGCATGGATTTAATCTTGTCATTCATGATTTTACTGCTATCCTGCACTGCTACCGTCTGGTTTTTGATTTCATCAACAGAGGCATTAATGTCCTTTGTTTCATTGCTCATCTCCAGAAGATTTTCATTAATCTTGGAAATAGATGCTGCCATGCCTGTAGAGCCCTCTGCAACATCCTCGACTGCCTTGGATATCTCGTTATTTGCAGCAAGTGTCTGACTGCTTGTGTCATTGAGCTCATAGCTGTTTGATGACATCGTATCACTGGAATTTCTTATCTTTCCGACTATACTTCCAAGCGATTGTGTGAGCTCCTTCATCTTTTCTATAATCAGGCCTATCTCATCATTTGACTCCTTGACCACACTGAAATCTGCCTCAATATTACCATTGGCAACATCCTCAATTATTGTACTGACCTTTACAAGCGGTCTCATAAGCCTGCGTCCCATTATGAATGAGATAATAATTGCAATAAGCACAACAATAGCAATGATTCCAACGGCAACTCCTGTTACAGTAGTGATTCCTGCAAGTGCCTCAGATTCATCTGCTGTAAGCACAAGTATATTTTCATTGTTCAAAATCGTATATGCCGAATACTTTGTTGTTCCATTGAAATCATATTCTACAACAGTCGTGCCCGGTTTTTTGCCATCCTGAAGCTGTTGTACAACGCCTTTAATTACAGCATTCTCAACAGGCTGTCCAACCTTTTCCTTTGTAGGATGATAAAGCATTGTGCCATCATTTTGAACCACATACATGTATGCACTGTCCATGCCTTCAAGCTTTACATCTGAAAGATTATTGGCATAACCATCATAATCCAGATCATCAACACCTGAATTACTAATCTCATTTTCCATGATTTTTGACGTTGTATTAACAACATCTACCATGGTATGCTTGACACTGTCTGTAATTTGTTTTTTGGAGCTTTCAAGAATAAATACCATACAAATTACATTTGAAACTATAACAGCTAAAATCACCATTACTATGATTTTGGCTGCAAATGTACCTCTTTTTTTAGTTTTACTCTGTTCCATATGACCATCTCTCCTATCCTACTGCTACTGCTACTCCTTTAGCTTAAAATTATAAGACAATATTACCATTTTTGGTGAAATTATACAATAGTTTATCAGTAAATAAAAAATTTATCTACATTTTGCCTTTGATTAATTTGTCGCGCAAATAGGGTTAATGTTCAATCATAAACAGTTATACTACCTATTCCACATTCTTTAATGCCATGTCCATCGGAATCCTCTTTATTCTCCTGAAATCAAATACTGTCACTATCAGGTAACCGATGAGCACAAACGCAAACATCTTTACATAGCCAACAGGTGTCATATGGAATGAAAACCATCCGCTGAAGGTCTGAAGCATTATGCGCCATACAATGTCCATCACCTTTGCACCAAGTACTACGCTGATAATATCTGATATAACCACCACAATGGATGTTGAGACCAGATAAAGGCTTGCAATCTCTCTGTTATCGTAGCCTAAAATTTTGGTCATCGATATGGCGGTCTCATTTTTCTCGATTATTAGCTTCGTGAGCAGATATATCATGACGGCTGAGAGCAGTATGCAAAGCACCTGGAAGTACTGCATGTATGAGCCCATGGAGTGGTCGAGCTGGTCTGCCATTTTGGTGATGTCGCGTATCGTGATTGTTGTCGCGATATTGCTCTCATCGATATCCTTTATCTTTGTATCCGACAAAAATCCGCTGAATCTGCCATCTGCAAAATCAAAGGTATCCGCGAAATGCTCTATAGGCATAAACACCGCGATGCTCTGGGATTTATCGTAGGTTCCCTTCACCTTGAATTTGTATGTTTTTTTCTCGTACTGTGCATCAAGCTTTATTGTATCACCCGGTTTTATACCATATTTATCTGCAAATGAGTCTGATATGTATACCTCGTTATCCTTAAGCGAATCCATGTCCTTAAGCTTTACGTATGCACTGTCTGTTTCCACTCCGTAGACAGACACCTCCTCGTCAAAGTCATCTGACCTCCTTAAGAGCGACGTCATGTCAAATTTCTCTGCATCACTGTTGTCGGTTTCAAGCACGTTTCCGTCTGCATCGACATAGGATTTGAGTACGTACTGGTATTTTGCAAACATCATACTGTCTGTATTTTTCTTGTAATAATCAAGTGTATCCGGCATGCCGACTGCCATCGCGAGCATTACCATGATGAAAAATATTCCCACAAAAAGTATCAGATAGTTTGCCACATTCTGGAACATGATTCTCAGTCTGAAACGGCTCATGAAGCTCCAGCGCGGAAGCCGCATTGCTTTTTTGCGCTTTGTTTTCTTAAGGTCATGACGCAGAAATTGAAGCGGTGTGTGCTGCATCATGCGAATTATTACGATAAGATTTACAACCAGCATGATAATCACCGGAGCAAGCGTTGTTTTTATGAATGCGCCCGGATTCCAGATTGTGTGGTATGTCGGCAGGCTGTAGCTGTTGTAATACATGCCCACAACCACATCCTTGAATACCGTATAGCCCAGTATATTTCCTACTACTGCTGCCAGAAATGTCACAATGACAGGCATTGAAAGGTAATGCCTGATAAGCTCTCCCTTTGTGTAGCCCGACGCGCGAAGCGTGCCTATCGCTGATGATTCATTTGCTATCGTATTGCTTATGGTCACTGCAAAAATGAATGCGATTATCACGATAAGAATGTCTAAAAGCACTCCTCCCATGGCCTTGTCTGAGCCCATATCATCCGTGGCAAAATTGATTGCCGGATTTGAGTAGCGCGGTGTGTAGTCCTCCACCTCATTGCCCGTTGCCATAACCTGTGACACCATCGCCTCCAGAAAGTCATCTGATTTTTCCTTCTGCTCTATGTCGTCCTCCGGCTCATCCTCGTATTTCCATGCATATGTATAGTGAATGCTCTTGTTAAGGCGGTCAAAGCCCTCCTTTGTCACCATTGCCACATCAAACTTTATCGCATCAAACATCATATCGGTCTTCTTTTCATGCAGTGTGGAGTAATTGACATATGCGATAAGGCCCGATACCTTGAATTCTTTTCCGCTGACTTTTATCGTGTCGCCAACCTTCATCCCCACGTTGTCTGCATGCATTCTGTCCACAGCGATTTCGTTCTCATTTTGTGGAAAAGAGCCCTCGATGAGACATGCAAGGTTGATATCCCCGGTCTTTGTGTATACACGGATAGTTCCGTCCTTTTTGCCGTCTGCGTCGTAGTCCTCATCCTCGTTGCGATAGAAATTCTCGTAGAGCGTGACAGGAGTTTTGCTGCTATCGCTGTCTTTTTTGTCAGGAGCTGTTTTTACCTCGCCTGACTCTATAGCCGTAACAAGCTCGCTGTCAGCCTTATCCTTAAGCTCGAAATGTCCATCCTCCTGCTTGTATTTACTTACTCCCTCATCCGCAGATGTGAGCATACTGTCGTTTGCCACATACATTCCGGATACAAAGCCGATTGTCAGCACGAGGAAAAGAAATACAACTAGATATTTCTTCCAGTCACCGATAATTTCCTTTGGTATACGCTTTATCAGAGGATTTTTTATCTTTTTCCTGCTCATAGGTCAAATTCTCCTTACCACTCAAGCTCTTCGGCCGAAACCTTATTTGTATTGATATCGTTGTGACGCACGGCTCCGTCTCGTAGCTTTATCACGTGGTCTGCCATGTTTTTGATGGCCTCATTGTGTGTGACCATGATTATGGTGTTTCCGTACTTTTTGTTGACATCCTCTATGAGCTTCAAAATCTCCTTTGAGGTGTTGTAATCAAGCGCTCCTGTCGGCTCGTCGCAGAGCAGTATATCAGGGTTTTTCACGATTGCACGACCGATTGACACACGCTGCTGCTGTCCGCCGGATAGCTGATTTGGAAGCTTGTAGCGGTGCTCGTAAAGCCCCAGCGTGTGAAGCAGCTCATCGATATCCAGTGCGTTGTCAGACAGGTATGCGCCCACCTCGATATTTTCCTTTACATTCAGATTGGCAATCAGGTTATACATCTGAAATACATATCCCAGATGCTTTCTGCGGTACTGCGTGAGCTTTTTCTCGCTCATATCCTTCAGCTTGTCACCATTTATGCTGATATATCCCGAATCGGCGCTATCGATGCCTCCGATGATATTGAGCAGTGTGGACTTTCCTGAGCCCGACGGTCCGAGCAGCACGCAAAACTCCCCCTTTGCCACTGAAAAATTCATGCCTCGAAGCACCTCCTGGCGCGTCTCGCCGCTTCCGAAGCCCTTTTTCAAATCCACTATTTCTAAGAACTTTCTCTCTTCTTCTGACATATGATATCCTCTCTTTCAACATTTCAAATTACATTTACCTTATATAAGGTTATACATTTAAATACAATTATTGGTCAGATTGTACTTACTGTAGTTACTTGTCATTTATGCATGTTAGTGTTGTCTAACTTCATACAATAAGAGTAACGCTATTTTGCCTTTCTTGTCAATAAAAATTTTATAATCAGCTTGGTAATTGATTAATAAAATGACTTTTGTCCACCATATCATTTTATTTTCTGACCGGATTAACAGCTTCAAGGCGTATGCATAATATAAATTAAATCTGTTTTTACGGAGATATGAATTTTTATGTGTGGTATTGCCGGATTCTGTAACTTTAAAGAAGACTTTGAAGAGAACACCGATTACTGGAACTTTCGTCTTGAGAAGATGCGTGCTGTGCTTGCCCACCGCGGCAACGATGCCAGAGGACGCTACCTTAAAAAGCATATTGGTCTGTCGCACAGCCGTCTGGCCATCCGTGATATCCTGTGCGGCGACCAGCCCATGACGCGCACCCACAACGGCTATGAGTACACTATCTGCTATAACGGTGAGATTTACAACACGGATGAGCTGATTCCCGAGCTGTCCGAAAACGGCTTTGTATGCTCCACAACCTCAGACACCGAGGTTATTCTGTATGCCTACATCCATTGGGGCGCTGATTTTGTCAATCGCTTAAACGGTATTTTTGCATTTGCCATATGGGATGCGGCTGAAAGCCGGTTACTTTTGTACCGCGACCGCGTAGGTGTCAAACCGCTTTTTTATGCCATCCGAGGAGATTCTCTGGTGTTTGGCTCCGAGCCAAAGGCCTGCTTTGCTCACCCTGCAGTAAAACCTGAGCTTGACAAACAGGGCTTGCAGGAACTTCTTGCTATCGGGCCTGCACACACGAGCGGGCTTTCCCTGTTTAAGGATTTGTTTGAGGTTTTGCCGGGACACTTTATGATTTACTCACAGGATGGGCTGCATGATGAAACCTACTGGGAGCTTACAAGCCGGGAACACACCGAGAGCTATCGGGATACCGTTGCTCACACACGTTTTCTGGTGGAGGACGCTATAAAAAGGCAGATGGTTTCCGATGTGCCGGTATGTACTTTTCTGTCAGGCGGCATCGATTCAAGCATCGTGACTGCCATCGCCGCAAACTATATGAACACACGCGGTAAAACGCTCAACACCTTTTCCTTCGACTTTAAGGACAATGACAGGTATTTTAAGGCAAACGCCTTCCAGCCGGAGAGGGATCTGCCCTATGTCAATCGTATGCTTGAAGAGTATGAGACAGCCCACTCCTATCTCGAGTGTGATGAGAACTCTCTCTTCAAGGCGCTCTTTGCCGCAGTCGATGCAAAGGATATGCCCGGCATGACCGATGTGGACTCGTCACTTTTATATTTCTGCAGCCTCGTCAGCCGAAAAAACAAGGTAGCTCTTACCGGTGAGTGTGCTGATGAAATCTTTGGCGGATATCCGTGGTTTTACCGCAAAGAGCTGCTGGAAAGATATGGCTTCCCATGGTCATCGGATGTCGCTCCACGCCTTGCTCTTTTGCGCGATGATGTGGGTTTGGAGCTTGATTTATCCGGTTATCAGGCTTTTCGATATGAGGAGTCCAGGTCAAAAGCCCCTCTCCTTTACGGCGAGGCCGGTGAGGACGAAAGCCGCCGCATAATAGGTTATCTCAATATCAAATGGTTCATGCAGACGCTTCTTGACCGCATGGATCGCACCAGCATGTACTCCGAGCTTGAGGCCCGTGTACCTTTTGCCGACCATCGTATCATTGAGTATGTCTTTAATGTGCCTTGGCATATGAAATATCAAAACGGTGTGGAAAAGACTCTGCTTCGCGATGCTTTTTCAGATGTCCTGCCACCTGAGCTTTTGCACAGAAAAAAGAGCCCATATCCAAAGACTTATCATCCCGGATATGAAGCTCTCCTTATAAAGGGAATGGAGGAGATATTAGACTCCCCTAACGCCCCTGTGCGCACTCTCATTGACGCTGACAAAACGCGCGAATTTTTAAAGGCACCGGCAGAATACGGCAGTCCGTGGTTTGGCCAGCTCATGGCAGGTCCGCAGCTTATTGCATATTTCATCCAGATTAATTACTGGATGGAGAAGTATCAGCTGTCTGCCTAATGCTCATCCATGATTAATTGACCTTGCGCTCTATATCAATGATGTTATTCTCTATGATATTGTTTTCTGTAATGTTGTTATCTATGCTCTCTGCCGAAGAGGTGCTTTCACTCTCCTGCTCCTTCGGTGTAAATCTTCTCACCTTATCCATGAGCTGAGTCTTCTTCAGCTCATGCTTAAGCTCAACACGCTCACTCTTCTGCTGTCGTTTTTTCTCCTTAAGCTCGTACTTGGCCTGCTTCTTTGCGAGCTTATTCTGCCTCTTCTGCTCCTTTATGGCAGCCTTTGTCTCTTTTTTGGCCTGCTTTGCCGCAAGCTTTGCTTCTTTTGCTTCGTTCTTTATGCGGCTCTTTTTATTTTTCTTTACGCTCTTTTTGGCAACCTTATGTAATTCCTTGAGGTCTGACTTTGCAGCCTTTATATTCTTTCTGTCTTTGCGGTATGGATTGTGCACAAAGTATCCCACAGTGCCTATCATCATAAGAAGCAGCGCCAGTGCCTCTCCAGCCATCGTGACATACTCCAGATACTGCGGATACAGCTTGTAGCCTGCCATCTCCGCCGCTATCAGGATAAGCGGGATGAAAAACAGTATATTCTTTCGCTTTTGGGACAATAACGCTCCCTCCGCGCCTACACACATGAGTATATACAGGCACAGCTGTGAGGTCGGTCCATAGGCATATGCCACAATCGCAGCCATTATTACAGATATGCAAAACACTATGAATGCTTCTCCGCGGAACAGGGCATTCTTATACTCTTTTATGCCCTCCAGCTTGTCTACCGATATGCCATGCAGTGAATATACCTGGTCTGTGATATCCTCCATGCAGTCCTCATGGTATCGCTTCAGCTCCCTGTTGCTGTTTATATCGGCATCTATGGAGCGTCTGCGCTCTGTAAGCAGCTTCTGCTCCTCCATGATCTTCTCCCAGGCCTCGTCCTCCGCTTCACGCTGCAGTTTCACCTGCTCGTGAATCCACTCGGCTCGCTGGATGCGCTCGCTCTCCTGCGGGATAACCACCTGCTGCGCGTCAACTGTCTGCTGTGTCATGCTGTTATTTTCCGGCTCTGCAGAGTCAATTTTATTTTCATTTTCATTATTTATCATTCCGTTTTTCTGCCTCTTTCTTCTAGACATTTTCTTCCTCTTGCAATTGTTATTTACTGCTATATATCTCTATTAAAGCATATTTCAGCGGAATTTTCCATAGAATATGCGCATGATATCCGCAAACCCTGAAATTTTTGGTGCCCGATACCATTAAATTTTTCAAATTAGAATTGAGATTTCATCTATTCCAAGTAATTTCATAATTGTTATATTTTATTATCAAATACCTCTCAAGCCCTTGAAAACACTAAGTTTATCACAGGTTAGCTTTCCCTTATTATTTCCCTTGTGTTATATCGTCCCGTCAGTGTTTACGAACTCTCATAAGGGCAAATACAAGGGTGCAGGACATCCAGTGGATGTCCGCTTTGCACCGACCGTAGCGAAGCGGAGACCAAGAAAAATCTATAAAACAGTATAACACAAAATAAAAGTGACATGGTGAACTGATTGAAATGCTTCTGATGTTTATAACGAATGATTGATTGAATGATAAGGAGATTCTCCATCTGACCGCCCCATACAGTGAAGAACGCCGAGAGGCGGCGTGGGAGTATGCCAGAGAACACGATGCTGCCGACAGGCTGAAATGACGTGGATTTGTTCATAAGTTTGTGTTATACTTCTTTAATAATTGGGCAACAAACAGAAAATGGAGGCATCTATGAAACATAACAACCTTATAATCATGTCTGCATTAGCACTTGTGATTAGTTTAACCGGGTGCGGAAATACAAATAAGCTTTCCGAATATGACATGACCGGAATTAGTTTTATAGAATATACTGACATAGATACAGTATGCGAAGATGAAGAACTGATAACTGCTGGAAGCAATTTGCTATCTGACCAAGAGGACAATTTGCTCCTCTCCTATGTAGTAGATAGCGCTATTGAACTTTCTACCGAGCTGGGAGATTATGACCATTTGGTGTTTACAAATCCCAAATGGATTGAAAACTTTGGCGATTCTGGCAAATTAAAACCCATAGAATATAGCAGCTTATCAAAAAGTATGCAAGAGTTTTTAGACAGTCAAATGCCGATATTGACAAACGACGGAAGTGTATTGCCAGAAGGAACAGGGTTATACGAATACGAAGGTGGCGGTCTGCTTGCATTTCCTATAAATGTAACTCTTGGATCAGCGAAGCCGATAGAAGCAAAAAATCCTCTGGTTATGCTAATAGACAATCCGGCAGAAATACTGAAAGCTGATTCTTGTATGTTGCCCTTGACCTCAAGTGGAAATGTGTTGTTTTTGGATAGCGATAATTTACAACAAGCTTTTGAAAATAGTGAGCTTAAAGATTACGGAGATATTCAAAAGTTTAATAAAAAATAACATTTTGCAATTACATAACCAATCCGAGAGGACAGTCGAGAAAATCGACTGTCCTTTTTCTATGCCTATGATCAGAAAGGAGCGACCACCCATGACAAAGCCAAGAGAGAAAACCCGCGAGGAGCTGCAAGCCGAGATTGAAGGCGCAAAAGATCCGCCCATAAAATAGTAGCTCTATGCGTCAGCTATTTTACGGGCGGTATTCTTTATTAAGAATGATATACTTAAACGCAAGAAGCATTTCACCAGTTCCGATTGTCTGATATCGAAAGGAGACACACGATTATGGCAAAAGGATCTGTAAGAAAAAAGGAAAGAAATGGAGCAGCACCAAAGGATGTGCAGGAACTGTTAGGGCACTCTGATGTCAGTACCACAATGAATGTCTATGCACACTCTGCAAGAAAAGCCAAGCGGAAATCTGCAAGGTTACTTGATAAAGTGGCAGGCAATGACTAAATAAAACTTTCCCTTATTTCCCTACAATTATCTCATAAGGGCAAAAATAAGGGAAATACATATCGTTTCGCTAATGCACAGGCT
>ENA-OQKK01000023-OQKK01000023.1-human-gut-metagenome-genome-assembly--contig:-NODE-23-length-59058-cov-4.549677_pt1 | contig 59058 bp, 68 predicted proteins | sample MGYA00242648_ERZ504797 | MGnify/ENA primary metagenome ERZ504797 (study PRJEB26092, sample SAMD00036412) | human gut metagenome | host: Homo sapiens | study: EMG produced TPA metagenomics assembly of... | reverse complement strand
GGCAAATTGGATAATGGTATGATTTTTGCCTTTGACCATATTAAAGATCAGGAACTTATTGTAAGAAAATTGGAACTTTTGCGGGAAGTGATCCCAGTTTCTTACCAGAAAGTTAAGCTGTATGTACTGTGCGGCTATGACTGGGAAGGGACCTGGAAAGCAGATTTTTGGGCAAAGGATATTCGGGACGTTTTCATACGGATTAAGATTTTGATGCGGTATAAGTGTCTGGCTTATTTGATGCGCTATGCCGCATGGGAACGGGCACCGGAAATTTATAAGGGAATGTATATCAACCTAAGTCGTTGGTGCAATCAGCCCGCCCAGTATTCAAAAAAGAGCCTGCGGGAATTTTGTACCGGACAGGGAGAGTATAGTTCCTGTTTCCGCTACCTGACTGCTTTTGAAGCTCTGCACCCGGAAATGGCACATTATCTGGATATGAAATATGAAGAGGTGCAGTATGGGAAAATTTACGGCTGAAGAAATTCAGATTGCAAAGGCAGTGGATTTAGTGGATTTGGCGGAGCAGATAGGGATTCCATTGAAAAGGAAAGGCAGGTTCTATCAGGCAGTTGGTATGGACTCTGTGATGATCTTCAACCGGTCTTCCTGGTGCCGGTTTAGCCAGGGGGTAGGTGGCAGCACCATTGACTTTCTGGAATATTTCAGAAACATGGATTTTGTGGAGGCAGTCAAATATCTGCTGGAGTTTGCCGGATATATCCGTACTGAAACCATGCAAAAATTTCAACCGGAAAGACAGGCTGAAAAAATAGAAGAAACAAAACAGAGAAAAGACATACCGAAAGAACCTTTTGTACTTCCTTCAAAATCAGAAACCAGCCGCCGGTTATATGGCTATCTGATAAAACAGCGGAAGCTGTCAAAGCAGATGATTGATTTTTGGGTAAAAAAGGGGATTTTGTATGAGAGCGGAACGTACCATAACCTGGTTTTTGTGGGAAAAGATACGGAAGGTATCCCACGTTTTGCCAGCCAGAGGGGAACCCTGGATAAATGTGGAAAACCCTTTAAAGGAGATGTTACGGGGAATGACAAAACTTATGGGGTTAATCTGGTAGACCAAAACAGTGATACGCTCTATGTATATGAGGCGGCCATTGATGCCATGTCCGATATGGAACTGCGGGAAGATTATCAGAACAATATCCTGGTACTTGGAATGCTTTCCGATGGTCCTTTGGAAAAGTTCTTAAAAGATTATTCTCATATCAGGAAGATACAGTTCTGTTTGGATAATGACCTGCCGGGAAGACAAGCGGCAAAAAAAATTGGCAAGAAAATATACCCTTATGGAGTATGAGGTTTTTGTACGTCTTCCACCTATGGGAAAAGACTATAATGCTTTTTTGCAGTATAAAAGGAAAACCAAGAGCTTTCCAGCCTGGTAGAAAAGGAAAGGCCGCTTCTTACTGAAACAAAAGGGACAAACATACAAAAGATAGAAAAAATGGTAGGACACAGGAACATAGTATCATACCAGATAGCACAGGCAAGATAGGAGGGTATTCTTTTGGAAAATAGCTATGATGAGGAATGTTTCAAAAAATGGGAGATCGACGAATGCGAAGCGGAGATGGAAAAAGTAGTGCAGTGGATAGGAAAGAGGAAACTGCATGGACGTGTACGGGTTGCGTTTATCGAAGAGAGCTATGAGCGGCAGGGATACCGCATGGGGATACCCAAGCAGGCGTATGTGTCCAGGGTGCTGGCAAACATCAGGAAAGAAGAGCGGTGAGAAAGAAATAACCAATCCGAAAGTGGGAGTGTTAGGAAAGGAGGTGGTGCAGACCAACAGAATTTTTGACAGAAGGATAAACTCTGGATACGGGAAGGGGTGATTCTATGATTGTAAGGTAATGCCAGATGGATATTTCGTTTGTAGCTGTGGATTTCTCATGAAGACTATAAAAAATTTAGGAGACAGGAGGAAATAAGTGAGTAATCCTAGGTAAAATGTGTAGCTACACCTCATGAAATATGAGGAATGAAATATAGTTTGGTGAATTTTTGTGAGTTTGATAAATATGCAGCAAAGAGTTATTGTGCGATTCATGGTACAAGTGAAACATTGAATCTGGGAGATATTACAAAAGTGGACGAAAGGGAGATTGAACCGTTTAACATGATCTGTGGCGGAAGCCCCTGTCAGGATTTTTCCCTGGCAGGCAAGCAGGCAGGCGCGGTTTGGAAATGCCGAAGCTGCGGGTATGAGTATAACCCTCTGCAGGTACATTATTCCAAAAGGGACGCCTGCGGCATGTGTGGTTCCCATGATATTGATAAAACACGTTCTTCCCTTCTGGTGGAGTGGCTCCGTATGATACGGGGTGTCAAACCAGTATGGGGAATTTACGAAAATGTAAAAAATATTGTAGGAAAAAAATTCCGGGATACCACATTCCGGTTGTTTGAAGAAGAACTGCATGAATACGGATACCACACCTATTGGAGTGTTCTTAATGCAAAGCATTATGGAATACCACAGAACAGGGAACGGGTATATCTGATTTTGATACAGAAGGAAATGGATAATGGAACATTCCAGTTTCCGGAACCGCTGGAGTCCTTCCAGTGCCTTATGGATATTCTGGAGGATACGGTAGAGGAAAAATACTACTTATCCCAGGAAAAAGTACGCCGCTTGATTGAAGATATGGAAGAGAGAAAAGCGCTTTTGTTTGAGCCGGACGAAAAAAGCCTGAAGGCTTTTCGGGAAAACCGGGTAAAACGGGCCGGAAATATCAAAGGGGTGTTTGAACAGACTGGACGGGTTTATCTGCCAGACGGGTGCTGCCCTACGGTAACTGCCTGTGGTGGTGGCGGACAGCAGCCCAAAATTCTTCAAGTGGGAGATATTCATACCGGCTATGGTTCAAGCGGGGTTATTTATTCCCCTTTAGGAAGCAGCGGTGCGGTTTTAGCAGGGCATGACCAACCAAAGATTGTAGAAAAATGTCCAGGAGCAATCCGGGGCAGGTATGATCGGGAAGGCCGGATTGTGCAGACTTTGGAACTGGGAGAAAAAGAAGTCTGCCATACCCTTACTTCTGTGCAAAAAGATAATATCATTCTGGTACGTCAAAAGACACAGAAAGGTTATGAGGAATGTTTGGAAAATGGTGTTGTAAATCTTAGTTATCCGTCTGTGGAAAAACGGGGAAGGGTACAGGAGTATGGGGAACTCTGCCCTACGCTTACGACATCAAATGGAATACACCGCTTAGAGTCTTTGTTCCGTATCCGGAGGCTGACACCTTTAGAATGCTTCCGGCTTATGGGCTTTTCCGATGCGGATTTTTGGAAAGCAAAAGAAGCAGGCATAAGCAACAGCCAGCTTTACAAACAGGCAGGAAATTCCATTGTTGTTGATGTGCTGTACTATATTTTTCTGGAACTATACAAAGCCATGCCATATCTGTTTGAGGATATCCGGCTTTCTTCCTTTTTCAGTGGGATTGGAGCTTTTGAAAAGGCATTGGAGCGTTTGGAAGAACAGGTAAACCAATAATTTCATAAGAGAAACCCAAAGCGGCAAATGGTCCATAGAGAGTCTTCCCATACTTGTTGGAAAGAGAGAAATTGCGGAAGAAGAAGCAGCTTGCAAGGAGTCTGTGCAAAAGGCGTTGATAGCAGAATGGAAGAACTGCTGTCACATCAGACACAGGAGGCTGGCAGATTTGCTAACAGAACTGGGGTTTTGTTAGCAGAAATAGAAGTAGGAAGTGGAAAAACCGATAGCAGATGTTTGGAACTGCTATCGGTTTTTCCCTATATGGAACGCAGGTCTGCTATCAGTATCTGCGTTGTGCTATCTATTTTATCCGGGGTATTAGGGGGTGCCCCCTAACAAGATGGGATTTTGTACGGTAAAATCCGTATCTTGCAGAGGACTGGCATAGCCAGTCCGGACACTGGGAAGTTATACGGTGACCGATAGCAGGTCTTAGGAGTTGACAGCAGATAGCGTTGGAGTAGAAATCGGTAGATGAAATATGTGATAAAGATAAGGAAAGGGGGAGCATGAAAAAAGAAACAATGAAATGCAGAAAAGAAATCCGGCTGTACTCATGGGAGTTGGAAGAGTTACAAAAACAGGCAGAAAAGATGGGGCTTTCCGATTCCCAGTACCTTCGTATGCTGATTACCAACCGTCCCAGGGATTACCCGGAAATCCGTCAGGAACTGGAACGCATGAACCAGGAAATCAACCGGATTGGTGTAAACATCAACCAGATTACCCATAACAATAACAGCGCCCTTTATTCCAGGGAAGATAAACACCGTCTGTATGTGTTTTTGAAGCAGATAAAAACACTGGTAAGCCAGGTGCAGGAAAGGCTGTAGATTATGGCAATTACAAAGTGCCTGCACATGAAACAGGCAAAAACGGGCTATCCGGCAAAACATCTGGCAAACGGTCTTCGCTATATTATGAACCCGGAGAAAACAGAACATGGCCGCTATGTCTGTGGACATAACTGTATTCCTGAACAGGCATTATCCCAGATGGTAGATACCAAACGTCATTTTGGAAAGCTGGATAAAAGGCAGGGCTACCATTTCATTCTTTCGTTTGAGGAAGATGAGGTTTCGGAAGAAGAAGCCTTCCAAGTGGTAGGAGAGTTTGTGACAGAATTTCTTGGGAAGGATTTTGAAGCGGTTTATGCAGTCCATAATGATACGGACCATATTCATGGGCACATTATTTTTAATTCAGTACGCTGTACTACGGGATATAAATACGATTATAAAAACGGGGATTGGGAAAACATCATTCAGCTTCTGACCAACCGGATATGCAGGGAGCATGGTTTATCTGTGCTGGATCTGGAAGAAGTAAAGGAAAAACGCAAACAAAAAGGACAGGAAGAAAAATCTCTTTCTGAACGGGACAGGCGGATCAGAAGAGATGTGGACCAGGCATTACAGGACGCAGGTTCTTATGAGGAATTTCTTGAAAATCTTTCCAGCATGGGATATGAGTTGCGGGGGAGAAAGCGCCTTTCTGTTCGGGAACCCGGAGCAGGAAGGGCAAGGCGGCTTGACCAGCTAGGGGAAGAATATACAGAGGAAAGGCTTCGGCAGCGTTTTGGACGCCTTCCAATCCCGGAAATGACCGGAGAGGAGATACCGGTAGAATGGACGTATGTGTTTATCCCATACCGGGAGCGGCATTTGACCAGATACCAGAAGGAACGTTTTCTTCGCAGGTACCGGCAGGGGAAACCAATGGCAGACTCTAAAACCTGGAAATACAGGGCAGCAATCCATGAATTGAAAAAATTGCAGGAGGAATTTGATTTTCTGGCAGCTTATCGCATACAGGATAAGGCGCAGTTGAAAGCCATTTCTGATGCAACAAAGGAACAGCTTTGGGAAAACAGCAGGGCAAGAAAGCAGCTACGAAAAGAAATGGTTCCTTATGAGGAAATACTTCTGCTTCTCAATAAGCTGCTGGAAAAACAGATGGAAGCAGAACTTTATCAGGAAGGGTATCAGGAATTTTTTCAAGACCACCAGACATACCAAAACCTTCTTGGGCAGTTAAAAGAAATGGGATATTCCTTGTCTGAGGCAGAACAGACAGACGCTTATTTCTTTGAGAAAGAGGAGCGTTTGCGGATCGAACGGAAAAAAATCTTAAAAGAAAAAAGGATTGCAGAGCGTCTGCGTGAAAAAGCAGAAGAAAAAGAAAAGTTGGAAGCACAGCAGAAGGAAAAGAATAGGAAACCGTCTGCGAGGGGCAGAGGAAAAGGAGGGTAAATGACAGTAGAAGGACAACGGTATCTGGAAGAATGCCGGAAAGTTTTAAAAGAAGAACAGATGGACGCAGTTTCTATGGGGCTGGATTTTGGTCTTCCTGTTTCGGATATCCAGAAGGTAGTTAAGAGCAACCAGGAAGCCCCGGTGATGAAAGCAATCATCATAGGGCTTATGGAAGGGATTGGGGAAATCGACTTTTTATGTGAAGGAAATTATAACCAGTTCCAGGTACGGGAAATCGTAGAGGGCTTAAAAAACGGGCTGGATCTGGAAGAGGTGAAAACCTATGCCGGAAATGAACTGCCGGCCAGCCGTATGCGGACCATGCGGATACAACTGGAAGAGTCAAAGGCAAAAAAAGAAGTTCCGAAAGATGAAGAAATGCGTTCTTATATGAAAAATCTTATGGGGATCATGGAACAATCCATTCAGCAGTTCCGGGAAAGCAATGACCGTTTTACAGCCTTGTCCTCTCTGGTAAAGGAGCATGTTGTTGAAGAGAAAAACCAGGAGATTAAAGACCTGTATGAGAACCTGCAATATAAAGATAAAAACATACAGGAATTAAAAGAAAAGCTGGCAAAGAAAGAGCAGGAAATTCAGGATCTGAAAAAAGAAGCAGAAAAATACAGGGAAAAAACAGAAGCTGCTTCCAGGGAAACAAAAGTGGTATTGGAAGAAAAAAGCATACAAACAGCGGAAGGGCTGCAAAAAAGTAAGCGCCGGCTGCTTGGGATTGCCATGCTTGGGAAAAAAGTACCCAAAAGTGTTGTGGAGAAAATTCTGGAATATAACCTGTCCGCAGAACAGTTGGAAGAAATCCGTCAGTGCGTAGAAAGTGGGCTGGCAGATGCAGAAATTCTTCAGGTGATGGAGAACAGCCCTTCACCAGAGAGAATGAAAAAAATGCGGGAAATTATCCTTTTGATGCGGAAACGGAAGGCGGGTGTGTAAATGGCAGAACTTGAACATGTGGTAAAAACATTTTCCCTTTTGGAAGCTGCCGAAAAGGAACAGCCCTTTCTTACCAGGGAGCAGAAACAGGATTTGTACCGTATTGCTTTTCATAAGGAGTCTATGGAAGAGGTAGAAAAAATTATTTTGCAGTTACAGGTGCCTCATGCAGGAAAGGAAGAAAAAGAGCGTATCCTTTCCCATTACCTTGAACCGTTTTTTCAGGTTCCGGAAAATATTTTGCAGATTGAGAATTATATTTTTCAGCTTCAATATATGACCTATGAAAAGGAAAAAGCAAACCACATGCTGGAGGCTCTCTTAAAACAGGAAAATATCCAGTATGACCTGGAAGCCATGCTTACAGAAGGAAAAATAAAGGCGGCTGTTCCAGTAAAAAAGGACAGGGCAATGGGATAGGAGGGAGAGCATGAGTGAAATACAAGATGCGGCGCAGATCATTAAAGTTTCCTTTGAAGGCGCAGAAATCATTCTGAAAATGGGAAATACAGGCTGGCAGTTTGTAAAAGATATTTGTGCGGTATTTAAAAAAGTTCTGGACCAGGAAAAACTGTCAGGGAAAACTTCTGTACAAAAGCTCCTGAAAATGGGAGGCGATTTACAGGTTTTCCGTTTTGAAACAAAAGACCTGGAGCGGGTAAAAGCCCTGGCAAATAAGTATGGGATTTTATATTCCATTTTGCCGGATTTGAATGAGAAGGATGGTATGAGTGAAATTTTGTTCCATTCCCAGGCAGCACCCCGTATTCAGTCCATGATGGCAAAAATTGAACATTCCAATATTGGGACGTTAGATGAATACTATGAAAATGCAGAGCCGGATAAGGTGGAGCAGTTGGTAGAAGAAGTAAAAAAGCTTGCCCTGCCGGAGCCGAAGGAGTGTGAACTGGTTGCGCGGGAGCTGGCGAAAAACCAGGTGGAGAAGATCAGTGATGTCCGTTCCCGTCTGAATATGACCTGGCTTCAGATCTGGCCGATTATCTGCTACATGGAAGAACAGGGGATTTTGGAGAAAGGGAAGGAAGGTACGGTAACACTGACCAGGACACCGGAACAGATGGAAGAATTGGTAGATTCCCAGCAGTGGAAACAGTTGTTTGGGGAAGAGGAAGCCCAAAGACGCAGCACTGGAAGCAGCCAGGAAACAGAAGAAAAGATGCAGGTCATTCAGCGTATCCAAAAGGAGAAACGGAACAATCCAGGTGTGAATGCCATTACCATAGACCAGAAGCTGGTATATGAAGAAACAGAGCATCATATCAAAACCAGGATTCCGTACCGTAAGAATGAATTTATCTGGCTGGATAAATCGGAAATTAGCTGGATTAATGACCATAAGACGATTTTTGCAGGATTGGAAAAGAAGAAGGAGTATGCAATTTTAGACCTGGAGGACCGTTTTCTTAGAAAAACTTCGGGGGAAGATTTATATAGGGAAAGCTATGACCCGGTACACAGGGAACGTGCCAGACAGGAGCAGGAAAAGATACGCAGAAGAAGGGAGCAGAATTACAGGAAGGCACAACAGAACCTGGAAGCAGGGAAAAGAACCATACAGGGGCGAAGGAGGTAGAGAACCGGAGCAATTCAGAAAAAGAAGAAACAGTCCTGGGGCATGTATCTTATTGGTGGCATAGCTTCCGGCTATGGAGGTTATCTCTTGAACGTGTGTTATCAGCCCGGAAAGGATATCAATTATTTTTTAAACCGTCTGGATCAGGTGATGGTAGCCCCGTTTGCCAATTATTGGAACGAAACTTCCGTAAAAGCAATCATTTTGGGGATTTTTGTATATGTGATTGGTATGGTCATGTATGTCACCAGCCGGAAAAACTATATGCCGGGACAGGAATTTGGTACCGCTGTTTTTGCAGATCCGAAAAAAGTGGCAAAGCAGTTTGCGGATAAAGATGAACACAATAACCTGATCTTATCCCAGAATGTCAGGCTGTCCATGAATACCAGAAAGACCAGGAGAAACCTAAATGTCCTGGTAATCGGAGGAAGCGGCGCTGGAAAAACCTTGTTCATGGTGAAACCCAATCTCCTTCAGTTAAGCAGGGCTTCCCAGATCATTACAGATCCCAAAGGGGAGATTTTAAGATGCTGCGGAGGTATGCTGAAAGCGCATGGATACCGGATACGGGTGCTGAACCTGGTGGAAATGGAGCAGTCTAACGGATATAATCCATTCCGCTATATCCGCTCTGAAACAGATATTGTAAAACTGGTTACCAACCTGATCAATAATACCACACCGAAAAACGCACAGCCCAGTGATCCATTCTGGGAGAAAGCCGAGTCTTTGTACTTGCAGGCCATTTTTCTTTATGTGTGGCAGGAGTGTGAAATGGAGAAAAGGAATTTCCGTATGGTTCTGCAGCTTTTGAATGAGGCGGAAGTCCATGCAGACGGTTCCCCTTCTGATTTAGACCGGCGTTTCCGCAGACTGGAGAGAAAAAAGGGAAACAATCACCCTGCTTTAATCCAGTATAATAAAGTGGTCCGGGGTGCCGGAGATACGGTAAGGAGTATCATCATTTCCGCAAATGCAAGGCTGGGATTGTTACAGAACCCACAAATTTTGCGGATTCTGGATCATGATGAAATGGAGATTGAGGAGATTGGGCTTGGTGTTGACGGGGACAGAAACCGGAAGACTGCACTTTTTTGTGTAACGCCGGATTCGGATAAGAGTTATGCCTTTTTAATTGGTATGCTTTATTCCCAGATTTTCCAGGAATTGTATTACCAGGCAGACTTCCATTACAATGGAAAACTTCCCATTAACGTCAATTTTATGCTGGACGAATTTGCCAACGTGCCATTGCCAGATGACTACTGCAGCCTCCTTAGTACCATGCGTTCCAGGAATATTTCATGTACCATTTTTATCCAAAACCTTGCCCAGATCAAGGCTTTGTTTGAGAAAACCTGGGAAACCATACCGGGTAATTGTGATTCTCTGGTATATCTTGGTGGGAATGAACAGTCCACGCATAAGTATATCAGTGAGTCCCTGGGAAAAGGAACCATTGATAAAAAAAGCAGTGGGGAAACCAAAGGCCGGCAAGGGAGCAGTTCCCGGAATTATGATGTGCTGGGGCGTGAGCTTTTGACACCGGACGAAACCCGAAAGCTGGATAACTCAGAGTGTATTTTGTTAATCAGGGGTTGTGATCCTATTATTGATAAGAAATACAATACTTTTGCACACTCCAGATTTTCGGAAACAGAAGATGGCGGGGCTGCGCCTTATATCCATGACAGAATGGCTGCCCAAAAACAGGCGGTACAGATTTTAAGTGAAGAATCCCTGGATTATTATAAGAAGAAAAAGGAACAGGGAGAAGATGTTCAGATTGTGGAACTGTCTTTTGATGAAATTTTTTCTTATGAGCCTATTCCTAAGAAGATTTTTTCGGAGGAAGAGCTGAAAGAGAACCAGAAGAAGAGAACGGTAGAGGAGGTGAGGCCGCCGAAGAAAACGGAAAAACCGGTACAGACAGAGGAAGAAAAACTTTCTGAATTATTGGAAAGCCATGTTTATAATGAGGAACAGTTGGGAGAAATCATGCTTGCCATTGGTGCTGGAATTTCGTATGATAAAATCCTTCAAATGGCAGATACAAAAAACAGTGCTGAAAAGATGAAGGAAATCCGTAAAAAATTTACAAAAGAAACAGCCTCGGATTAAAGAAGGCAGATTTTTGGAAACCTGTAGTTTTTGCATTACGCAGGGCAGGTTTTCAAAAATCTGTCTTTTTGCGTAATGCGGTATTAATCACATGAAAAGGAGTAAAAAGATATGAAGATCAAAGAGGTTATCAGAAAGAAACAGAACCGCTTGAAAAAATCTCTACTGGGAGTCCTGGCAGTAAGCGCTGCCACTGTTTCCCTGTTCCCCCAGACTGTCATGGCTTCCGGGGTAAGTGACGTAACACAGCCGCTTATGAATTTAAAGACACTGGTGATCAGTATTATCGGTGCGGTGGGTGTGATTATCCTGGCAAAAAACGTGATGGAATTTGCACAGGCTTACCAACAGCAGGACAGTTCTTCTATAAACAGTGCCATTAAAGGAATTGTTGCAGGGCTTATTATGGCAGCCATTTCCTCCGTTCTTACTTTCCTGGGAATTAGCTAAAACCATTCTTCTTTTTGAGATAAGCAGATAAGAAGAGAGGTGAAGTGATGTTTAATTTAGGAGAGGCGATCCTTGCACTTTTGGAAATCGTGTTTGGATTTTGGAATAACCAGGTCAGCCTCGTATTTGAACTTTTAGGACAGTCCCCTACCGGGTTCAAAGGAGGCGGGCCCTGGGGGATCATTGAAGGGATTGAACCCCTTTTTGTTGGGATAGGCTCTGCCCTGGTAGTCCTTTTTTTCGTCATTGGGTTTTGTGCAGAGTCGGTAGATATCCGGGAAGAAATCCGGTTTGAAGCAATCCTCCGTATGTTTATCCGGGTTGCCATTGCACAGTGGCTGGTATCTTATAACATTACCATTATGAAAGCACTGTTTACTTCCTGTGGAAACCTGGTGGGGCATTTGGGGCAAAACCAGAGTGTGGAGTTATCCATTGACCCGGCGCAGGCAGAAGTGATCAAAGATTTGGGATTTGGAACCAGTATCGTGTTCCTGATACTTGCTGTTTTCCTGTCTTTAATCGTTATTATCTGTGGTTTCTTCCTGCTGTACAATGTTTATTTCCGCTTTTTGAAAATTATGGTAATTGTACCTTTTGGGGCGATTGCCAGCAGTACCCTGGCTGGAAACCGGGGGCTTAGCAATACCTTTGTAGCCTATATGAAATATTTTATCAGTGTCGTTTTTGAGGCAGTCACAATGGCGCTGGCAATCCTTTTGTGTAACCAGTTTATTTCCTCCGGACTTCCGACCTTTACCGGAGATTATGAGGACTGGGCCAAAACCCTGATTTATTTGGGGGAAATGACCTTTACGGTTGCGCTGACGGTAGGCACTGTAAAAGGAGCGCAGAACCTGACTTCCAGGGCACTGGGATTGTAGGAGGAAAGGATTGTGCAGGAAAAAGGGATACAGATGACACTATTTGAATATTTTCAGGACGCAGAATGCTTCAGCCTTAAAGAAGCAGTGGCTTGTGTAGAACAGGTAAAAGAGGTAAAAGAACCCAGTATCCGGGCAAGAATTTATGAGGGAATAGAAAAGGGGCTTTTTTCCAGGATAGTCAAAGGAGTCTATACGGTTACCAAAGAACAGGACGGAGAAGAGGTAACTTGTATGCTGGTTCAGGGAAATGGCAGGGATTTGAGCTTTTTAAAAGATAACAGTATAGATGCCATTATTACAGACCATGCTTATGACCTGAAAAAAAGCCTGAAAGGGGGAAACCGGGATTTTGCCGCCTATGAATGTTTTCAATATACGCAGGAAGACTTTGATGAAAAATACCGGGTGTTGAAAAAAGGGTGTTTTCTGGTAGAGTTCATGCCGGAAGAAAATGGGGAAAATTATGAACACCTCTATCAGATGAAAAAAATAGGCGAAAGAAGCAGGACTTGAATATTAATGCAAAAGTCGCCTGGAAAAAGGAAAATTTCGTTGCCAATACGGGAAGAAAATCTAAAAATACGGAAGAGATTGCTTTTTTTACGAAAGGTAAAAGACCAGGAATTTACGCCCAGATGCGAAAAAGGATAAGGCGGAGCCAGGAATATCCCACTATATGTCAGGCGCCAGGGGAATGCTTCCAACGGTCTTTGACATTGAACCGCCAGGGAAAAACTCCCGTATTCATCAGGCAGAAAAACCAGTGCAACTTTTGCAGCAGATCCTTGGATTTGTAACAGAAGAAAAGGAGTGGGTACTGGATCAGTTTGCAGGTTCGTTTTCCCTGGGGGAAGCAGCACTTTTAAATGAACGGAATGCAATCTGCATTGAAATTAATGAAGAATATTTTGAAAAGGGAAAAGAAAGGCTTCTGTCTGCAAAGAGCAGGAGCCGGTAAGAAGGGAGGATATGTAAATGGAACAGGAAGAAAAACTCAGCCTGGATTTTGGCAATGGGGAGATCTATGAGGTCTGGCTGGAAGTTGCAACTTATCCGGCTGATAAAAACATCAAAGTTTGTGTGTTTACGGAAAAAGAGGAAGAGATATGGAAACTTTTTGAATTGACCACAGATATGGGAATTCCGCTGGAAAAGAACCAGACCTTTTTGCTCCCAGGCTATGATCTGGAGCAGATCGTAGAATTTATCAAAAAAAACGGGCTTGGACAGTTAAAAGAAGAAATTTGCTGTTCTGGTTGTATGGAATATCCACTGTTTGAATTTCAGGAAGAAACTTTAAAGAAATTGGACCCGGAGGGATATGCAGCCTATGAGCAGGCATACCAGGAACGGGGAGAAGTAAAAAATCCAGAATTTCAAAAGGAAATCAAAACAGCAGATTTTCAATGGGCGTATGGAACCGAAGAACTGGCATTGCGGGTAGATTATTACGCAATGAACCAGAACCTTTATGTGGAACTGTATAGTAAGGAAGATGGGGCGTGGGAACCGTTTTCAGATTTGACCGTAAACCTTCCCGGATATTGCCTGGAACCTGGAACTGCCTGTATCAGCGGTGATTTTAGTAAGGAAAATATCCAATTTATTCAGGAGCATGGACTGGGAACTTTGCTTCCCTGGAAGGCGCAATCCGGTATGGGGCAGTACGCGGTGGTGAAATTTCATCTGGAGGAGCTGCGTAAGTTTGACCAGGCTGGGGTTGCCGCCTTTTGCAATCAACATGGATTACAGAAAACCATGCAGGAAGAGCGAAGACAGAGCAGATAAAAAACAGATACAGGAGGTTATGTATGGAGATTGAATTAAGTGAGGACCTACAGCATTATAAAGAATCCCTGGTTCTAGGACTTACAGCAAAACAGTTTTTGTTTTCGGCATTGGCATTGGGCGTAGGAACTGGGATTGTCCTGCTTTTGTATGAAAAAATCGGGATTACTTTGAGCTGTTATGTGGCAACCCCTTTTGTTGTACCTCTGGCACTGACTGGGTTTTATAACTATCATGGGCTGACATTCTGGCAGTTTGCAGGGAAGATGATTTATTTTCCTTTTTTAACCGCCCTTTGGTGTATGGCTCTACGGAATCGGTGCAGGAACTGAAACAGATTTATATGGAAACCCGTCAGGAAGAAGAACGGGAAGTACAGCAAAGGAAAAAGGAACAGAAAAAAGAGAAGAAAGGTGGTGATGTCAACGTGGTGAAAAAGAAGGCAATCCGTATGGGAATCGTAACGGTAGTGATGATTGTACTTGGTGCGGCAGCAGCGGTGTGGTATAAGATGTACCGTTGACCAGAATATTCAATCAAGGCGTGAAATAGCGCCTGCTCTCCATTTCAGGAGAGGGATACACAGACATGTAGCGGCAGATGGAAGCTGCTGTGTTTGTGGTCCCATCTGCCTGAAAGGAGGAAATTAGAGATTGTCAATTTTTTCAGATAAGTTTGACCAGTTAAAAAAAGCAGATAAAGCAGTAAAATCCCCGAAATATCTTCAGGAAGTCATGGGGATTGGGAGAATTGCAGAAAATGGCATTTTTGAAGTAGGGAAGGGGATATATTCCAGGACATACCGTTTTTTGGATATTAACTATGTAACCGCAGGTGCAGAAGAACAGATGCGGATTTTAAAGCAGTATTGTAAGACGGTAAATGCCATTGATATATATTTTCTTATTACCATTTTTAATCGGAATAAAAATATGCAGGATTTCCGGGAGCATGTACTTTTCCAGGAAAAAGGAGATGGTTTTAACTGGCTGCGTGGAAGTTATAACCAGATTATTGAAAAGCGCATTGTAGATGGAAGGCAGGGGATTGAGCAGGAAAAACTGCTGACTGTATGTGTAGAACGGAAATCCTACGAACAGGCAAAAGCATTTTTTGCCACTTTTGAAGCTACCTTAAAACAGAACTTTGGAGAACTTGGTTCCTGCATTGAAGAATTAAATGCAGAAGAGCGGCTGCGGGTACTTTTCAATTTTTACCGTATAGGGGAAGAAGAACAATTCTCCTTTGATTTCAGACAGGCGTTAAAAAAGGGCGGTGATCCTAAAAATGATATTTCACCAGGGTATATGCAGTTTTACCCAGGTTATTTTGAAACGGAACGGAAAAAATGCAGGGCATTATTCATTAAAAAATATCCGTCTTCTTTATCGGATACCTTTTTAAATGAGATTACCAGTCTTCCGGTTCATAGCATCACTACAATCTGCATTGTACCAGTACCAAAAGAACTGGCAAATAAGGTTCTTCAGAAGAAATATCTGGGCATTGAAAATGATATTTTAAAGCAGCAGAGAGTCCGTAATAAAAATAACGACTTTTCCAGTGACATTTCTCATATCAAGAAAGTCCAGAAGGAGAAGATTGTAAATCTTATGGACGACGTGCGGGAAAATGACCAGAACCTGTTTTATACAGGGGTTAATTTCTTGATCATGGCAGAGGACAAGAAGGAGTTAGACAGTGTAACCGAAACCATTAAAAATATCGGCAATGGACGCATGTGCCAGATTGAAACCCACTATTATCAGCAGAGGGAAGCTATGAATACCATACTTCCAGTGGGAAACCGGCAGATCAGCACAATGCGGACCATGCTCACCAGGGATATTGCAGCCCTTCTTCCCTTTAATGTACAGGAATTAAACGAAAAGTCCGGCGTCTGCTATGGCATTAACCAGGTTTCTCATAACCTTTGCATTGGAAACCGGAAAAAACTGGCAAATGGAAATGGAATGGTATTCGGTGTCCCCGGCTCCGGAAAATCCTATTTCAGTAAGTCGGAAATGCTGCAGGTGTTCTTAGGAACAGATGATGATATTATCTGTATCGATCCGACACTGGAATATTTTGATATTGCAGAAGCCCTGGGAAACCAGGCGGCAATCATTAACCTGTCTACCTATACAAAGAATTACATCAATCCTTTGGAGATGGATGTCTGGGCGCTGGATTTAAACGATTCCCAGGGATATATCCGAGATAAAGGGGAATTTATGCTGGGGCTGTGTGAACAATGTTACGGGGATAATCTAAACAGCCGCCATAAATCCATTATAGACCGTTGTGTACGAAAGCTGTATATCGACATTGCAAAGGCAAGGGAAAAGCATATCCCTACCATGTCAGAATTTTATGAGTTATTGTTGGAGCAGCCAGAAGAAGAGGCAAAGGACATTGCTTTATCGTTGGAGCTGTTTGTAAATGGCTCTTTAAATATTTTCAATAACCATACCAATGTGAATGTACAGGCAAGGTTCATTGTCTATGGTACCAGGGATCTGGGGAAAGAGCTGGGAGCCATTTCCACTCTGGTCATGCTGGAAAATATCAGTGCCAGGATTGCAGAAAACGCAAAGAAAGGAAGGGCAACCTGGCTTTATATAGATGAGTTCCATACGGTTCTTGACCGGGAGTATAGTGCGAAATTTTTGTTCAGCCTCTGGAAAAAAGTGAGGAAGCAAGGGGGACTATGCACAGGAATCACCCAAAATTTGGTTGATATGCTGCAGAACTATACAGCCATGACCATGCTGGGGAACAGTGAGTTTATTGCCCTGTTAAAGCAGTCCAATGTAGACAGTCAGGAATTATCCACTGCAGCAGGAATTCCAGAAGCACAATTAAAATATGTAGATAATTCTCCTTCCGGTACGGGGATCATTAAGTATGGAAATACCTGTATTCCATTTGATAACCGTATGGAAAAAGAAGCCAATCCGCTGTATGCGCTTTTCAATACCAACCTTCACGAAAAGGCGTTGCAGACAAAGCAGGAGTAATGTAATCTGAAAGGAACTTTTTCTTTTATCTGTAAAGGAAAAGGTATGACAGACGAGAAAAAATTAGGCAACAGCAAAAATTATAAGTCGGTAAAGTAGAAAAAGGATAGGACAAAAAGAGTGCAGTTCTTTTATCAGGCACTCTTTTTGTATATCATGGGAAAGGTGGCAGAATGGCTGAAACATATCAAATAGAAATGAATTTAGAACAGTTGGAAAGACTTTTAAAAAATCTGCCGGAGGGAATTATGCTGGAGATTTGTTTTGGAAAGGAAGAACATGGAGAAGACACATAAAATAGATGTGGTAAGTATACGCCTGGTGGAAGAACCTCCTCTATACAGTAGTAAAGAATTAAAAAATCCCTGTGATGTGGCAGAACTCTTTCAGGATTTTTTAAAAGATTGTGACCGGGAAATGTTCTGTATTTTAAACCTTCGGACAAAAAACCAGGTTATTAATGTCAACGTAGTAGGTATGGGAACGTTAAATAGTGTACTGGTTCACCCAAGAGAAGTATTCAAATCTGCGATTTTATCCAATGCTAGCAGTATCATTTTGGCACATAACCACCCTTCCGGTGATCCAGAACCAAGCAGGCATGATATAGAAGTGACAAAGCGATTGGCAGAAGCCGGTAATCTTATGGGGATTGAGGTGTTGGATCATATCGTGGTGGCTGAGAACCGGTATTTTAGTTTCAGGGAAGAAAACATACTGCCAGAATACTTTCAAATGGAAGAAGTAGCAGCAGAGCAATCTCTTCCTTATGTAAAGAGTGAGAAAGAGAAGGTACATTAATTATTGCAACAGTGAAATACATTGACTGGTTTTGACAGAACATGTATAATAAAATAAGAAACAGAAAATAAAAGTAGCTAAATAGACAAATATCGTCAAAGTGTAAACATAAAATTCTTGACGAACAGGTTGTATTATGCTATAATCCCAAATCTTGAAGGAGTATACATGGCAAAGAAAAAAGTTTATGCTGTAAAAAAGGGTAAGCAAACCGGTTTGTTTTATTCATGGAATGAGTGTAAAGAGTCGGTAAGTGGATATCCGGGAGCAGAGTATAAAGGTTTTGAAACAGAAGAGGAAGCGAAAAACTATTTAGAGAATAGGATACAAGAAATTAAAAAAGTAGATATAGAAGAGAACACAACAAACCAGTTAGTTGTATATGTAGATGGTAGTTTTGATGAGAAAATAGGAAAATATGCTTTTGGGTGTATTATTCTTACACCAAGAGGAGAAACTATTAGAGAATCAGGAAATGGAAATGAACCGGACTCTTTAGCAATTAGAAATGTTGCTGGTGAAATGCTTGGTGCTATGTATGCAGTACAATGGGCAATTAAGAATGGTTATCATAACTTAGAACTTCGTTATGATTATGAAGGAATTGAAAAGTGGGCTCAAGGAGAATGGAAGGCAAAGAATACACTTACTCAGAAATATGCAAATTTTATGAAGAGTAAATCAGATATTCTAAAAATTTCTTATCAAAAGGTAAAAGCTCATTCTGGAGATCATTATAATGAAGAAGCAGATAAATTAGCCAAAGCTGCTTTAACAGAAGGTAATGGGATTCCTAAAGTTAAAAGAGGCGATTTTTGGTTTACAGTTGAAGGAATTGCTATTGAAGATTTGAAAGCCATTATAGAAATTGTTATTGAAGAAATCGGAAAAGATAACATATTTATAGAAGAAAAAGATATTGCTCATGGAAAATCCGTTTGTTTGAAGTGCAAAAACAAAGATAAGGTGGTTGTAAGACATTACGGAAAAAATAATACAGTAGTAATGCAGGGAAAACCTAAATTACTATTTTCTAAGATTATAGGATATGTAACTGAACTTATAGATGTAGAAGAAATTCCTAAAATTTTTAATAGCACATATAATCTTAATATAGATAAAGATGAAGTGCGTTCTGAGTTTCAATTTTATATGCCAAACTCGTATGATAAATTATCACCCAAAATGGCTAGATCCCTTCATCAGGCTGTATATAATTTGAAAATTAAAGGAGATATGTTTGAGGGGACATATCTAGCTCAACCAGCAGTTCGTGTTATAGAAGCGCAATTAAAAATAGCATTAATAGAATGTGATATTATACCTAATGCCAGATATATAAAGGATAAAACCTTCGATATGTTTGAGAAAGATGGTACAAAGTATAAGTTGAAACCAGATAGATATGGAAATGCAAAACAGGATCAGGTAAAATATATTGGAAATATCTATACATTTTATCATAATAATCGCCATGCATTAGAGCATTGGGATGATCCGACGTCACCATTAGATACAACAAAAATATTAGATGTGCAAGAGGCTCATGATTTGATTAAGAGAGCACTGAAGTTAATAGACAAATATTATGAAGTGATTTAGAAATTAGGAGAAAGGAGTAAGTTAGATGAATAACTTTGATATGATTGTGATAAGTGCAGAAAAAGAAAATATTCTTGTGGTTATGAAGACTAGCGAGCCTCCTTTTGATTACCTTGCAGAGATTGAGGCTTCGCTAAGGGAAAAACACTATATCGGTGTAGTAATGATTGATGAATTGCTACATAGTGGGAATACGGAAGAACGGTTTATTCAGGGATACTTTGATGGTGCCCGGTTTGACAGTGGGCAATTTGCCTTTGAGCTTGTTCCGAAAAAGAGCAAATTAAGGGAACCTGTTTGTTTTTACTTGCATCAAGACAGGGAAAGCCTTGAATATTCTATTTTAACGACCAGACAGCAGAAGCTGATTGAGCATGGCTGTATCATTTAAAAAGAAAATAAGAAGTAACACAAAGAGCATTATCGCTAAAAACGGTAGTGCTTTTTTTTGTGCATAAAAAGGAGGTATTGCTACGTGGAAAAAGGTGAGATGGGCGAGAATGCCACCGGACGTTTGACAACGTATTATGTGGCAGAATGTATGGAATTTAACCGCTATGGAGAATATAGGGAGGATATCCACAGTGCAGAAGAGGCAGTAAAGATCTATCAGAGTATTCCTTCTGAAAGGTTGAATGCAGGAAAAGGAATTGGGCTTCATGTGGAGGAAGAAGATGGTATTCCATTGGAATTCTCCCTGGTTTATAACGGGGAGTTGGATGTGGATCTTTTGAGAGATATCTATGATCAAAACCAATACCCAGAGGTTTTTATAGCTGCCAGGGAACTGAGTGCTTATCTTCCGGAAACAAAAGTCATTGATACCAAAGGGCTTTTAACAGAGAAAACCTTGGAGGCTACTGTTTTTGCAGATGAAATGATTAAACTGGAAAAAAATCTTGACCCTGATTTTTACCATACCTTTTATCCGAAAGAAGCAGAACATAAGGAAGCTATTATATGGAAAGCCTTATGTCAAGACGGAAAAGAGGAATACAGCAGGTGGCTGGGAAGCAAGATATTTGAGCAGAAATCAGAGTTGAAAGAACAGGCAGACAAGCTAAAGACAACACTGGAACAGGTAAAACTTATTCCGCCGGTGGACTTGAAACCCTTTGTGTATGTGCGGATCAGTGAACACCCGGACATTCCATTGGAAGAAGCCATGCCATTAAATCAAGCGGTAGAATTGTTCGGAAAGCTGGATCGGCAGGCAGTGGAAGAGAAAGATATGGCAGGTTATTACAAAACACATTTTGAAATCTGTTTTCTCTCAGAGGGGGAAGTCATGTCTTATACCGGGCGCCAGGATTTTGGTGACGGGGAAGGAAATCTGCTGGATCATGTAAAAGCATTTGCAGATTATTATCTCCATACAGAAGAAGGGCAGCAGCTTATGAAACAGACCGCCAGGACAACAGAAGAATGGGAACATGAACAACAGCAAATGAGATGGGTACTGGAGGAGATGCTTCCTACCCTTCAGTATTTCTGCAACCTGGAAAAACTGGAAACAGCGGTTCTGGAAGAACAGGAAATAGAAAAGAAAGTCCCTTTACTGACGCAGGGGGACGCATCACGAAAAGCATATCAGGAAGCCATGCTTGCCTATATCCGGGAAAGCAGGATTGCATTAAATACAGGGAAGGAGCTGCCTTGTATGCCGGATATCCTGGATTTTGCAACTGCCTGTCCGGATAAATCATACAAAGAACAGGTTATGGAAAAGATACGACAGGAAGCAGAGTCATACGGTATGACCGTAGAAGCGTATGCAGCAAATGGATATGAGCCGCCAAAAAGGGGCGGCAGATAAAATTAGGAAAGGAGGCGGAGTTTTGGCCATGTAAAAGATATCTTCCCTCCTGAAAAAAATTGGATTTAGAAAAAACAGCAATAGAACGTATCCGCACTGCCAGCCAGATGTCCCTGCAACATTATGGGCTTCCTTTGGTAGTGACGGACAGTGGAGGAAAAGACAGCGCCGTATGCAGGGAACTGGTACGGCGTTCCGGCGTGCCATTTGAACTGATGCACAACCTGACTACTGCAGATGCCCCACAGACTATTTATTATGTGAGGGAACAGTTTCAGAAGGCAGAACAGGCCGGTATAACTTGTAGTATCAATAAACCTTACTATAAAGGGCAGCGGATAACTATGTGGAGCCTGATCCCCATGAAAATGATCCCTCCTACCAGGACTATCCGGTATTGTTGTGAGGTTCTAAAGAAAATGGTGGGGCTGGGCGTTTTATCACCACAGGTGTCCGGTGGGCAGAAAGCCGAAAGCGGAGGAAAAACAGGGGGATTTATGAAAACTTTGTCCCAAATGGAAAAAAACGTGCCATTATTTTAAATAATGATAATGATGATACCAGGCGACTCTTTGAATCATGCCTGTCAAGGGGCAAACACGTATGCAATCCCATTGTTGACTGGAGTGACCAGCAGGTCTGGGAGTATATCCAGGCAGAGAAAATACCCATGAACCCTCTTTACGAAATGGGATTTCACTGGGTTGGCTGTGTAGGCTGTCCTATGGCAGGAAAACAAAGATACCGGGAGTTCCGCATCTTCCCGACCTATGAGAGGGCTTACCGGCGGGCTTTTGCTAAAATGCTGGAGTTAAGGAAAGCTGCAGGAAGGCAGTGCAATTCCCGCTTATGGTCAGATGTAGATGCTTTTTTCCGTTGGTGGATGGAGGATCCTGGTATCCCCGGACAGTATGAATTGTCCTTTCATGAAGATACCAATGAGATTTATTATGACTATTTGTAGTGGAAGGGAGGAGGAATTATCGCAAAATATCAATTATCTTTTGGACTGCAGTATGAAGCCTGGATGCTGGAAATCCGTATTCCGGACTGGCTGGAGTTTCCTTCTAAGGAGCAGGCACTAAAATATGGTGAGCAAGCTGAGGTTTCCGTTTTCTTAAAAGCGGAAGCTATTTTTTTGCTCTTTGATGGCAGTAAGGAGAAGATTTTACCGCAGCAGACGGAACTTTATCAGTTTTCCTACCTGAAAGAAAAGACTTATGACAGACTGGGACCGCCACTTTCCCCGGAAGACATAGACCATTTGGTAGAAGTGGGGGAATTGGAGCAGGTACTGTTCAGTGAAAAATATATCCTGACAGAAGATGATTACCAGGAATTTTCCGGAAACCTTATGGAAGCCTTTCAGGAATTGGAAAAGGAGTACGGTCCACCACCCAGAGAAAAGGAACAGGGGTATCTGTTTCAGGCGCTCTGGTATCAGGCAGAAGAATTAAACCCCGGAGAGGGGGACTGCTTTGGAGATTAAGGTAAAAAAAGAAAAAGAGCCGGAGCTGAAATTAAAAAAAGAAGCCCAGGTGACGGTGCATAAGAAAAATCCTATTTTATCTGCAAAGGAAAAGAAAGCTGCTTTTACCTCTAAGCCGGTGGCCGATCTTTTAGGGCAGAGAAAGAAAAAGAAGGGGCAGAAAAAGGGAACAGCCGGAGCAGGGCAGAGAAGCGCTGTTTGAAAAACAAAGGAAAAGAAAAAGCAAGCCGGGAAAGAGGCAGCAATCCGGGGAGCAGCAGAAGATAGAAAACAAATGGAAAGGCCAAAAGCACCGTATCTGTACCGGGAACCTTACAGCCGGATCAGATGAAACAGGGGGTAGCACCAAACAGTCAGCCCTCTGCTGGTTTCCAGGCGAAGGAACAGTATCGGAGGGACAGGCTGCAAAGCTGGCGGAAACAAAAAATCTTCCCTGGCGAAGCAGACTGCCATAAAAAGGGGTACGCCGGGGAGAGGCTGCTATATTGACCCAGTTAGAGGGCGGGGAGGAAGTCAATGATTCCCTTTATGTCATGGGGACAGCAACAAAACCGGCAGAAAAGCTGTGGAAGGATCGGAATTATAGAAAGGCAGAGCAGGAATTAAAGGTAAAACAGGCAGATGGGAAGATCACCAATAAGCAGTTTTACAGACAAACAAGAGCAGTGAAAAAGAAACAGATGGAGAAACAGAAAAACAGGCAGTCCGGCAGAGAAAAATCCAGTATATGATCAATAAGCTCACCGGAAATGGGCAGCAGGACAGTTTGGCACAGGTGGCAAAAGATATTGTAAAGATGAAAGCCTCTGTGTTTATGCTGAAGGTGGTCCAGTTTGCCGGGGCGCTTTTGGCTCCGCTGTTCAGTATTCTTCTTGTGGTGGCAATCCCTGTAGTGATTATCTTTTTCCTCTTATACTGTTCGCCACTTGGTGCGTTCATGCCAAATCCGTCTGAGGAGAACCCTACCGTCCGAGAAGTTTTAAGCGGTTACTACATGGACTTTAATACAAAACTTGGACAAAATGGGGAAGATGGGGCAGTTACCTATCTCCATGAGAAAAACGGGAATTATGTGAGTAATTACTATGATACTTTAATGGTTTATATGGTGAAGTATGGAACCGGGGATATAGGTGTGGATATGGATCAGCGGCATAAGGACAAGCTGAAGGAAATCTTTGATGAAATGAACAGTTTTGAAAACACGACCATAACCACCACCATAAAGGCAGGGGAAAGCCTGGGAAATGTTGTCACCAGCGGTTATTGCCAGTGCAGTATCTGTTGTGGACAGTGGGCAGGAGGACCTACAGCCTCCGGTGTCATGCCAAAACCGGACCATACCATTGCAGTAGATGCACAAAACCCCTTTGTCCCTATGGGAACCAGGATCATTATGAACGGGATTGAATATACCGTAGAAGATACCGGAGCATTTGACCGGTATGGGGTACAATTTGATGTTTTCTGTGCAGATCATGCAACTGCGTCTGCCTGGGGACATCAGACTTTTGAAGCGTTTCTGGCAGATGGGGACGAAAATGAGATTACGGTAACAAAGAAGGGCTGCTACGTCAAGAACCTGAATTATGAGGACTATATTGCACTTGGAAAGCTGACCGAAAAAGAAGAAGAACTTTTAAGGGAAGTCATGAGTGAGGAATTCCGAAATGAGATCCCTTCCTTTAGCGTAGGAAGTGACGTTGCAAATCTGGCACTGACGAAGGTAGGCTGCAAATACAGTCAGGAACACCGGTATGAGGAAGGATATTATGATTGCAGTTCCCTGGTACAGCGGTTGTATCAGGAGGTAGGCATTTCCCTTCCGGCGATTGCCTCTACCCAGGGAGAATTTATGGTAACACATGGGTTGGAAGTTACAGAAGGCGAACTGGAGCCGGGAGATCTGATTTTTTACTCTTATGAGCAGAATGGGCAGTTCCGCAATATTTCCCATGTGGCAATTTATGTTGGTAATGGCAGAATGGTACATGCAGCCAACAGCAGACGTGGAGTAGTGAATGACCCGTTCAATCCGTCGAACATTGGGCTGTATGGAAGACCCAGCCGCTTGCAGTAAGAAAGGAGAAGCATGGACGAAAAAGAATATGAAGTGACCATAACAGAAGTCCTGGAGAAAAAAGTAAGATACCGGGGCAGGAATGAACTGGAGGCAACTGCAAAAGCAGAAGCAGATTATTATGCAGAAAAAATCGTGCTGGGGGCAGATGATTTTTCCTATCGTGATATTTCTGCAAAAGAACTGGTACCTGTAAAAGAAAGAAGGAACAGCAGATGAAGCATATCACAAAAGTACGGGAACTGTATGAGGAAACCATACACTGGATTTCAGAGTCGGAGTATTCCTGGAAAAATTTCCTTTCCTGCATGGGGCGCTTGTATCAGTTGGACTTCTTAAATACCTGTATGGTATATGCCCAGCGCCCAGATGCGTCCGTTCTTGCAGGATATGATGCCTGGCTGGAAATGGATTTGCCGGTTGCCAGAGGAAGTAAAGGAATTGCAGTATTTCCTTCCAAAATTTTCGGGGAAGGAGTTACCCATGTTTATGATATTCAAGATGTAAAGGGACAGGGAATCCGGCCCTGGAACTGGCAGGTGAATGGGACAAACCGCAGACTGCTGGCAAGGGAGCTGTTCCCGGAAATCTACGAACAGGAAAAAAAGTTTAAAAATTCTTTAGACGCCTTTACAAGAACAAATGTTTGGTTTATGATAGAAGAGGAAGATGAAATTTTAAAATCCTTGCAGAAGCTGGCTGTCCTTATCGGAGAGGGACAGGAGGTAAAAGAAAACCAGATTACAGAGTTTCTTGTAAACAGTGTCTGTTATGCGGTGAAAAGCCGCTGCGGTATCCGAGATGACACCCTGGATTTTTCTTTTATCTGCGGTTTTTCAGAGAATGAGGAGGTTCTGTACCGGACAGGACGGTTAGTATCCCATTTATCTGGGCGGATTGTGTTACAGATTGCAAGGACCATGAAGAACATAGACCTTGAAAGGAGGCAGTATTATGGAAGGGATCGCAGGAATCCAGTACAGGGAAATGAATGGCGTACAGATACCAGTCTTAGAGGGCGTGATGAGCGAGGAGAAGATGCTGGCGTCCCTGAACCGTTACGGCAGGATCGCAGCACAGGAAATGAAGAGAACGGACCAGGCACAATACGAAATGATGCTCCTGTCCGGGAAACTGATGGAGCGGCTTATGAAAATCCAGACAGAAGCGGAGGAATACCACGAGAAACTGGCAGAAAGTTTTCTGAAGACCTGGACCAGGGAGGACAGGATAGACCCTTACAACACGTTGGAAATGACCAACCTTCGGATACAGGCGGATATGGAAGCACAGAAACAGGTTATGGAGGAGATCATTCAGCTCAGGATCGGATAAAACAGGAAAAAACAGAAGAGGATACAGAGAAAGGAACTGCTTCGGCGGTTCCTTTTCTGTCTGGGGAGATAGAACCTGCACAGCCGGAAAACTGGCAGAAAGAGAAAATTCTTCTGGAAATGACGGAGCAGGAGATACCATATAAGATTTATGAGTTTTACCGGAACAATCCAGAGGAAACAGACCGGGAAGCTTATCTTTATGAATTGTATGGAGATGTAAAAAGAGAAGCCCATACAAAAGACGGTATCCTGACCGCAGAAAGCGGTTCCAGTGGTTTTTATATCCTTTGGAGTGAGGGAACTTCCATGAAGGAGGCGTTCTGGTACTGGGACGAAGTTTCTTTGGAAATTGGGAAACGGATTGAAAAAGGGACCTATCTTCCTTTGTTATCTGTATCGGAGGAAGCCTTAGAAAATGGGGAAGAAACAGAGGAAGAAACCTTACAGCCAGAGAAAGTGCAGGAAGTGATTGAGGAAAAGGAACCAATCCCATTAGAAGAGATTGGCATAGCCTTTTATAAACAGAATATCCAGGCGGATATTTTAAAGAAAATGCTCTGTCTGGTCTATACGACCAATCAGCTACCGGAAGAAAAAGACCATTTTTTGAAGATGCTTTTGCTTCGGGAAGTACCGGAAGGCCAGCCTTATTATCTGGTGCGGACAGAACATGGAAGCTATGAGCTTTGTATTCAGGAAAATGGGATTAAGATCACCCTGCCGGAAAGCCAAGATTTTCTGCAGGAACTTTCCTGGGATCAGTTTGGCGGGCTTACTGCACATCTGGCAGAGGAGGACCAGATTGCCTATACCGAAGATTCAGAAACCTTAGAGCAGCAGGAGAATATGTACCGTCTGCTTCCCTGGTTTCCGGCATTATGGGAAGAATATAGCGAAATTCTTAAAAAGGAAGAGCTTTGGCAGGAAGGAAGAACCTCTGTCCAGACAGAAGGCAAGGAAGAAGCCGGAGATTATTATTACCCAGAAGGGTGGTTGCAGTTTACCGGTGGGGATAAAAGCCGGTATCAGAAAAATATCCGGGCAATCCGTATCTTAAAAACACTGGAGCAGGAAGAGAGAAATGCCACAAAAGAAGAACAGGAAATTCTTGCGGGGTATGTAGGGTGGGGCGGGCTGCCAAATGCTTTTAACAGTAAACGCCCGGAGTGGAAAAAAGAATATCAGGAATTGAAGGAACTGTTGACCGCAGAAGAATACGCCCAGGCAAGGGCCAGTGTCAACAGTTCTTTTTATACGCCGCCGGAAGTCGTGCGGGGTGTTTATAAAGCCCTGGAGCAGTTTGGATTCCAGAAGGGAAAAATTCTGGAACCGGCTATGGGGATTGGAAACTTTTTTCATGGTCTTCCGGAAAGTATGCAAAAATCCCAGCTTTATGGCGTGGAGATTGATGCCATAAGCGGAAGGATTGCACAAAAGCTCCACCCTTCAGCCAGTATCCAGATTAAAGGATTTGAAAAAACGGAATTTGAGGATAACAGCTTTGATGTAATTGTAGGAAACGTGCCTTTTGGGGATTTCCGTTTGTATGATCCCCGATATAAAAAGATGAAGTTGAAAGTCCATGATTATTTTATCCGGAAAAGCATGGACCTCCTTCGGCCAGGAGGCATTTTGGCAGTGGTAACTTCAAAAGGGACGTTGGATAAAAATGACAGCGCTGTGAGAAAAAATTTGGCAGAACAGGCAGACCTTTTAGGGGCAGTCCGGCTTCCGGCAGATTCTTTTGGAAAGAGCGCCAATACCGCAGTTACCAGTGACCTTTTGTTTTTTCAGAAAAAAGCAGAGCCTTCGATTGGGGAGCCGATCTGGACTTATACAGGGCTTACGGAAGACATGGTACCGGTAAATGAGTATTATCTGGAACACCCGGAAATGATGCTTGGGAAAATGGTCTGGTTTGAACAGTTTTTCGGGAAAGATTCCAAATATACAGCCCTGGTCAATGAAGCGGAAGACTTTGACCTGGAAAAAAGAATTTTGGACGCAGTTGGAGAGCTTCCTAAAAACTGTTATGAAGAAAGCATAGCAGAAAAAAAGAAGGAAGAGCAGGACGTCTTAGCTGCTTCCCCAAAGATACCTAATTATACGTTTACGGTGATACAGGACGAAGTATATTACCGGGAAGGGGAGTCTTTATACCGGAGTCAGGCAAAGGAAAGTGTGAAGCGCCGGATACGTGCCATGCATAAAATCCGCCTTCTGGTGCGTGAAATTTTACAGATACAGCAGGAAAATTGTTCTGACCAGGAACTGAAAAAGGCACAGGAACAGTTAAACCGTTTGTATGATGCCTTTGTGAAAACGCATGGATATTTCTGTGACCGGACAAATAAAATGGCGTTCCGGCAGGACAATGATTATCCCCTGCTTTCTTCCCTGGAAGTAGTTGATGAGGACAAAAATGTAACCAAAGCCGATATTTTTTACAAAAGGACCATACGCCCCAGAGATGTGATAGATAAAGTGGAGAATGCCCAGGAAGCACTGCATATCAGTCTGTCAGAATATAACCGGGTGGATATTCCCTATATGCTCACCCTTTATCCGGGAAACAGGAAAGAAATGCTCCAGGAATTAAAAGGGTTAATCTACCAGAACCCTGTACTGGCAAAGGAAGAAGATCCCAATGCAGGGTGGGAAACCGCAGATGAGTATTTAAGCGGAAATGTGCGGCAGAAGCTCCGTACTGCAAGGATTTATGCGCAGAACAATCCCTTGTTTGTGGACAACGTGGAAGCACTGGAAAAGGTACAGCCAAAAGAACTAACAGCGCCTGAGATCAGTGTAAAACTGGGAACAACCTGGATTGAAAATGAGGATTACGAACAGTTTATCTATGAGCTTTTGGAAATCCCGGAGAACAACCAGAGAAACTATTGCGCTCATAGTGGCCATGCCCTCAAGATTGAGCGCTTAGATGCAGATATGTCTTACCATATTGACAGGGGAAACTTTTTTGGAGGAACCATTCGTACCAGACAAACCTATGGCACAAGATTTATGGATGCAATCAGCATTATAGAGGAACTGTTAAACAGCCGGATTGTGACCATAAGGGACCGGGTGCAGGAAGGGGAAAAAGTACGTTATGTGATTAATCGGAAGGAAACCATGCTTGCCAGGGATAAGGCGGAGCAGATAAAAGAAGCCTTCCGGGACTGGATTTTTAAGGAACCAAAGCGCAGAAAAAAATATGTGGATTTTTATAATGAAACCTTTAACTGCGACAGACAACGAAGCTATGATGGCTCTTATTTAAAACTGCCGGGACTGAACCCCCTGTTAAAGCTGCGTCCTTATCAGAAAAATGCTGTAGCAAGGGCATTGCTGTGTGGAGGAAATACCCTGCTTGCCCATACAGTAGGCGCCGGTAAATCTCTGGAAATGATCTGTATCTGTATGGAGATGAGGAGGCTGGGGCTGGCAACGAAACCCCTTCTTACCGTTCCGAACCACCTGACCTTCCAGATGGGGGCGGAATTTTTGCGCGCCTACCCAGATGCGAAGATCCTGATTACCAGAAAAGAAGATTTTCAGAAGGAAAACCGCAGGCGCATGATTGCCAGAATGGCAACAGGGGATTATGACTGTATTATTATCGGTCATACTCAGTTCCAGAGAATTGCCATTTCCCCTGACCGGCAAAGAGCCATGATAGAAGAGCAGGCAGAGCAACTGATAGAAGCCATTAACCGGGCAAGGGAAGAAGAGGGAAAGAACTGGTCCATAAAGCAGATGGAAAGCAGAAAGAAAAAACTGTTGCAGAAAATCGAAGAACTGAACAATGAAGAAATCAAAGATGATGTGATGTACTTTGAAGAAACAGGCGTAGATGCCTTATTTGTAGATGAAGCGCACCTGTTCAAGAACTTGGAAATTTTTACGAAAATGAACAATGTTGCGGGTCTGGGTTCCAGCGGTTCCCAGAGGGCTATGGATATGCGTATGAAAATCCAGTATATCAACGAAAAAAATCAGGGAAGGGGCGTCATTATGGCAACGGGAACCCCTCTGTCAAACTCAATGGTGGAACTTTATGTGATGCAGTTATATCTGCAGGAAAGGCGGCTTCACGAAAAGGGGATTTACCATTTTGATGCATGGGCTTCTGTGTTTGGGGAAGTTACCAGCTCTTTGGAACTGGCACCGGAAGGTACTGGTTACCGGATGCGGACCAGGTTTAATAAGTTTATCAATCTGCCGGAACTGATACACCTGTTTAAAGAAGTAGCAGACATTATTCTGCCTGATATGCTAGATATTAAGCGGCCAGAATTAAAGGACGGAAAATATAAGGTTGTAGTATCGGAAGCCTCTGATTATGTCAAAGAACGTATGCAGGAAATGGTGGAAAGGGCAGAAGCAATCCATAGAGGTGTGGTAGATCCAAAGGACGACAATATGCTCCGGATTACCGGGGAAGCAAGGCTTTTGGGTACAGATCCCCGGCTTTTGGACAGTTATGCTCCGGTAGATTCGGATTCCAAACTGAATAAAGCAGTAGAAAACATTTACCAGGAATATGTACAGTCCCAGGAACAGAAAGGAACCCAGATTGTTTTTTCGGATATTGGGACACCCGGACCTGGGAAAGCGTTTACCGTCTATGATTATTTAAAACAGGAACTGATTACCAGAGGTGTTCCAGAGGAAGAAATCTGTTTTATCCATGATGCAAAAACAGATGAACAGAGGGACCGTATGTTTTCCGATGTCAGAGCCGGAAGGAAACGGATTATTATAGGAAGTACCGAAAAACTGGGGGTAGGAACCAATATCCAGACCAGAATGGTGGCGGCTCATCATATCGACTGCCCCTGGAAACCTTCTGATATTGAACAGCGGGAAGGGCGCATTATCCGCCAGGGGAATGAAAATGAGGAAGTCAATATTTACCGCTATGTAACAAAGGGTTCTTTTGATGCTTATTTATGGGGCATTGTAGAAACAAAACAGCGGTTTATCAGCCAGGTATTTACCAGCCGGGAACTGGCAAGGATCTGTGAGGATATAGATGAAACCGTATTAAATTTTGCAGAAATTAAAGCGGTAGCTTCCGAAAATCCCCTGATTATGGAAAAAATACAAGTAGATAATGAAGTGGCACGTCTGAGAATTCTAAAAGCTGCACATGAAGGGAAACGGTTTACCCTGCAAGATGCGGTCACTTTCCAGTATCCGAAAAGGATACAAAGCCTGAAGGGAGAACTGCAATTACTTCAAAAGGATTTGGAGCGCAGGAACCAGGCTATGGAAGTACAGCCGGGGTTTGCAATCACGCTGCAGGGAAAAGTTTATGAAAAACACAAAGAAGCAGGTGAAGTTCTGCGTGGGATTATAGAAGGGGTAACAGCTTTTACCAGGCACGAAGTCGGTATATATAAGGGGTTTCAGGTATCTGTCCAAAATGATATGCTGGGACCGATCTTGTTCCTTCAGGGAGAGAAGGAGTATAGTGTGGAGTTAAAAAGCAGTGACTCCGGTAACATGGTCCGTATAGAAAACCGCTTGAATGCCCTTGATAAAGCAGTGGAGGACGTTCAAAAAGAAATTAAGACCTGCGAAAATGAGATAAAAAATGCAAAGCAGGAATATGAAAAGCCCTTCCCGTATGAGGAGCTTTTAAAAGAGAATATTACCCGGCAGATGGAGATTGATGCAGAACTGGAAATCAAGGACCAGGAGGAGTGTGTGGAAGTGCAGGAGGAAACTAAAAATCTTCCATGCCAGACAGCAGTTCGGTAACGAAAAATAGAGTAGAAAAGGAGATCACAATATGGAATATAATATCAGAGTATATAAACCGGAATTGAAACAGGAAGAAGGAAAAATCAATAACCTGAAAGGATTTGCTACCATTACCTTTGATGAGGCCTTCTGTGTGAAAAGCCTTGCAATTAAAGAGTCCTCGAAAGGAAATCTGTATCTCGATATGCCCCGTTACAGAGATTATGAAACAGGGGAGTATGTTCCTTTTTTCCGGTTTACGGATAAGGAATTTCAAAAGGAAGTGTTGGATACCGTAAGGGAAGCCTATGAGAATATGACAGAAACGAAAACAGACTGTAAGGGCTGTTGGGGAGAGGAAGAACTGTATTACAATCTGAGTGTAAATCCGGTACAGGGAAGCGATACATTTAAGGCAGATGTTGCCATTCGTCTGCAGGACGTATTGGCAATCCAGCAGCTTCATGTGATCCAGGCATGGAACGGAAAAACCTTTGTAGGTATGCCCCAGAAAAATTCTGCAAAAGGAGAACGGGAGGACATTGCCCATGCAGTCAATGCAGAATTTAAGGCAGATTTGGAAAGTGCAATTATGGACGAATACAATAAAAAGATGGAATATGCCAAAAACCAGAAACAGCAGCGAAGAGGGAGATAGGAGCTATTCATAAAAAGACTGGTATTTTTGGAACAATAATGGTAGAATGAAGAAAATATCAGCATGGGAGGAAACAGTATGCCAAGACGTAAAAAAGTAGAAAATCTTTCTCTTGAAGAAATGCTTATGAAGACAGAACAGGAGATTAAAACAACAGAGGCAGAATTAAAAGACCTGCGATTGAAAGCAAAAGAACTTAGGAAAAAGATTGAAGATAAACAGAAAGATGAAATCTTTAGCGCATTACTTGCTTCTGGAAAAACAGTGGAAGAGGTCATGACATATTTAAAATCTGGTAATGAAGAGAAGGCTGAATAAAATAATAGAGAAAAATGCCGTTACGGGTGATACTAAAACCTGTAGCGGCATTTTTCTTATTTAGGAGAGTCTGAGTTGATAAGCCAAATTTCAAAGGTACTGCCCACATGAAGGGTAGAAAACACGTGGATAAAACCATATTGTCGGCTGATAATGTCTTGCGCCAGATGAAGCCCAACACCAACTCCCGGAAAGTTTTTGACAGAAGGAGAGCGGTAGAAGCGTTGGAAAAGTTTTGGGATTTCCGATTCTTTGATGCCGATACCGGAATCAGTGATTGCTATTTTGGTATAGTTTTCCAGGGTAAAAAGTTCTATGGAAATATGTCCGTTTTCATTCGTGTATTTTACAGCATTATCCAGGATATTATACAGCGCTTCGGAAGCCCATTTGGGATCATGATACGCCTTAAAGTCTTCTGAATAATTAAAAGTTATTTGAATGTTCTTCTGATCAGCCGCTAAGACGATATTTTCCAGAGCCATGAGAATGGTGTCACCAATCGTTTGATAACTTGGGGATAGTTTTATCACACCTGTTTCCAAACGGGATATTTTTACAAGGGAAGAGATTAAAAATTCCAGCTTGTTCAGATGTGCGGTATTTGTGTGAAATAAAGTCTTTAGTTCCTGCGGTTTTGTAATGGCTTTTTCCATAGCGGACTCTGTCAGGCGCAGCGTAGTCATGGGGGTTTTTAACTGATGAGAAATATCAGAAATTAGCTGCTGGAGCTGTACCTTTTCGGCATTTACAGTAGTTTTTTTGTGTTTTCCAATATACTGTACAATCTTCCTAAATGATGATTGATCTGTGATAGTAAAGTTTCGTCATACTTTTCATCAGGGGAAAAATAGGTTCCTTCAATCATACTGTCCAATGTTTTATGAAGTTCACAAGTAAACAAGGTGAGCTTGTGGAAAATCGTACAAAAGAGAATAAATACACAGATAAGCAGAAGGAAAGTGAAAACGGTAAAAAGTAAAAATACTTTAGGATCTGATGTAAGTGTACGCAATATGATACAGGTTCCTGAAAATATCAATAGAAATAGCAGGGAAACTATAATATATATTTTTTTAAAGTAAAATGTTTTTTCTATATCAGTCACCTATCCACATATATCCAGTTCCATAGATTGTTTTTATATAACGATGCCCGCTGGCTTCGATTTTCTTTCGGAGTCTGCTAATAGCAGTATTTAGGGAAGTATCACCTACAAAGTTTTCGGAGAAATCCCAGAGATGCTCAAGAAGCTGATCCCGCTTTAAAATATGCTTTTTATTCACAATAAAATATTGCAGAATACGGTACTCCAAAGGGGATAATTCCAGGGGAACTTTGTCCAGTGTCGCAGTCATTTGCGAGAAATTGATGCAGAGATTACCGTCTTCATATATGGTTTCCTTTTGTTTTTCTGTGATATATTTTGTTAAAACAGCTATTTTCTTTTGTAAGACGACAGGTGAAAAAGGCTTTGTAATATAGTCATCAGCACCCAGGTCAAATCCTTTCACTATGTCATTTTCTAAATCATTTGCGGTTAAAAAGATAATACTGGCATTTGATTTTTCTTTCAACTCTGAATATAATTCAAATCCATTTCCGTCAGGAAGGTTAATATCCAAAATCAGAAGAATGTAATGATACTGTTTTAAATATTCAAAGGCTTCTTTTGCATTATATGCAGAGTCAACAGTATAGCCCGCTGTCCGCAAGTTATAAGCCAGGGTATTATTTAAGGAGAAATCATCTTCAATAATTAAGATACGGTGCATAGTTTCCCACTCCTTCTGTTCTAAATTTCTAAGTTTTTCTATACTATAAAGAGCGTTTACGGTTTTCAAGATGTATTATAATTGTAAAAAATGCAAAAGTAAATAATGATTTTTTTCAGATAAAATATTTTTTTAAATGCACTAATTGTAATAATTTGGTAAGAATCTACGGATATACTAATAAGAAAAAACAGGAGGTACTAGATATGAAATGTAAAAAACTAGGGGTACTTTTGGCAATGGTTTTGGTAGGTGTTTCTGCATCGCCAACATGGACGGTATCGGCAGCGGAATCCCAGGATTTACCGCAACAGGTTCTTGATATTTCGAATGGTTCAGATGAAATTTACGGACCAGGCGCACCCATTGAGCATGTAGAAAATCCGGATGAGCGCTTTAGCAGCGGCGGGGTAGATCATACACACCAGTATATCGTATCGAATGCCTTGAAGATTTTAAATAATGATAAAGGTGCCAGTATCTTAAATACAAAGGCTGCTATGATATGTGAATATACAGATTGGCCAGATGTAGTGGGAAACGAAACCGATTATGGAACGTTTGCAGGACATTTCTATGATCCGGATACCGGAAAAAACTGGATGGGACAGAAAAATCCTACAGCACGAACCAGAGCAGAAACCTATTATCAAAGTGCAGTTGCAGCATATAAAGATGGATATACAGATAAGGCTATGGAATACATAGGAAAGGGAACACATTATGTATCAGATTTGAATGAGCCACATCATGCGTCTAACCTGACAGCAGTAAACAGTAATCATTCGGATTTTGAAAAGTATGTGGACAAACACCGTACCGAATATACCATAGCAGGGAACAGTTTTGGTGCAGATATTTATAGCAGCGCTGAGAATACAGCAGTAGGAGATATGCTTTATAGCGCTGCAAAAGATGCAAAAGCACTGGTTGGAATGGCACAGAATAAAGATACTTATGACTCAGCCGGAAATCAGTCAGTCCAAAATGCGATAAAGACAGTAAGTAAGTACATTTACAAATTTGGTAAGGAAGTAGGTATTTACTAAATAAGTTGATTTGTGGTGACGTCACACTTTAAAATCATAAAATATCGGAGAAAGGAGGAAGGGACAATGAAAGAACTGGAAAAGAAAATGCAGAATGAAAGCTTTGATGTAGAAGTACAGTATTGTGATTCAAGTGATTGTTTACATGATTGCCAAACAGCACCGAATTATTGCAATGCGCATATTACGGAGTTCTGGTAAGACGGAGGAATGTTATATGGAAAAAAGAATTCAGGAAGAATTGTTTGATGTAGAAGTACAGTATTGTGATCCAGATGATTGTTTGCATGATTGTGAGGTTTCAGAGGGCTGGTGTAACACACATATTGTGCCATATTGGTAAAACGTAATTAAGGTGATTCTTGGCGTTTCACTTTTTTAATTAGTAGAATGAACGAAGGGAACATTTCCTCTATCATGAGATGAATGTTCCCTTTTAATTTTTTTGGGGGGGGGAGGTAATAATTCAGTAAGAATTAGGGTTTATGATGAAATAAAACAAGGAGAGATAAAAACATGGAATTAGTAAAAACATCAAATTTAAAAAAATACTACCGTACTGGAGAGATTTGTATAAAGGCATTGGATCATGTCAATCTTTCGGTTGAAGAAGGCGAGTTTATTGCTGTTGTTGGACCGTCAGGCTGCGGCAAGACAACATTATTAAATATGCTGGGCGGATTGGATAATCCGACAGAGGGAACGGTTCGGATACATGGAAAAGATATAACAAAAATGAAATCGGAAGAACTCACGGTGTATCGAAGAAAGCATATCGGATTTGTATTTCAGAATTATAATCTTCTTCAAACACTTAATGTAAAAAGCAATATTTTGCTCCCTTTATATTTGGGAAACAGCAAAATAGACGAAGCATATTTTGAAGAGATTGTAGAAATCCTGGGTATTAAAAATAAGTTGAAAAATTTACCGAATACCTTATCAGGCGGGCAGCAGCAGAGGGTTGCCATTGCCAGGGCAATGATCACCAAACCGGATATTGTTTTAGCAGATGAACCAACAGGAAACCTGGACAGTGAATCAAGTGAAGAAGTTCTTAGATTGCTCAGAGAGTCAGGGGAGCGTTATAATCAGACGATTATTATGATTACCCATAGTAGAGAAATTGCAGAAACGGCATCGAGGATTATAAGAATGAGAGATGGTAAAATCGTATGAGTAATGAAAAGAAAATAATGAAAGAAATGGTTCAGGGTAATCTGAAAGTACATAGGAAGAGAAATCTTCTTCTTGTATTGGCAATTACTTTAACGACCATTTTATTTACCTCAGTATTGGAAATTGGATTTGGAGGTATGCAATCCATTCAGGAAACACAACTAAAATTATCTGGAATGAAAGCAGACGCAGAACTTAGATTTTTGGACAAAGAACAATTTCAGAAAGTTCAAAATTCTGATTTATTTGAAAGCGTGGGAGGAAGAGTTCCCATTGCTCTTATGGAAGGGGAAACGAAGCGACCTATCGAAATAGACTATCTGGATAAAGCAGGTATGGAAGCGTATTATCTTTCCTTGGAAGAAGGGAAGATGCCGGAAGATGAAAAAGAAGTGCTTTTATCAGAGCAAGCATTAGAAGAACTGGGAATAAAAAAAGAAGTAGGAAGTCATGTTCCGGTGTCTTTTACATTAAGAGGTCAAGAATATAACTTTGACATGCGATTGTCAGGCTGGTACAAAGGCGGTCCTAAAGTTAATTTTTTGATCGTTTCAGAAACATTTTTAGAACACAATCCTGAAGTGTCAGAGAATACATACGATATTGATAAAGAGATTTTAGGAACTTATTATGCAAGTGTTTGTGTAAAGAATACAGGGAATATTGAGCAAAATCTTAAAGAATATGCAGAAAGTCTTGGGGCACAAACAGAAAATGCTGACGGAAACAATTATGTTAATGTAGCAGTCAATCCCATGTTGTATTCAGAAGACGGAAATACAGGAGTTGGTCTTTCCATAGTCTTTTTCGGAGCACTATTTATTTTGTGTGGATACCTATTGATCTATAATATTTTTGATATAGGCGTTATGCAGGACATTCAAGAATTTGGAATAATGAAAACGATTGGAATGACCGGCAAACAGATTAAGAGATTAATGCGAAGACAGATGCTCCTTTTATCTCTTATTGGTATTCCGATTGGATTAGTTGTTGGATATGGGCTAGGGGCACTTTTGCTACCAGTCATTCTGAAGAATTGGGAATACAGTGAGGAAGAACTTACTATTGTGCAGTCGGTACACCCAGCTATCTTTATATTAACAGTTTTCTTTGTATTGATTACAGTATTTTTGAGCATGAGAAGACCTTCTAAAAGGGCTGCTAAGTATTCGGCGATTGAAACAGCAAAATATACAGAGGTGAAGAAAAAAACTGCAGAAAAAGATATTCACTCTATTAAAAATATAGCAAGAAGCAATCTGCAGAGAAATAGAAAGAGAACCGTTTTAGTATTTACATCGCTTATATTAAGTGTTGTCTTTGTCAATTCCTTATGGATTATTTCTAATAGTTTTGATGAAGAGAAATATGTTAATGTACAAATGAGAAGGGATTATTTAGTTGCATCAACAGATACATTAAACCCTAGTATTGGTTATGTCAAACCTTCTGCGTCCTTAAATGAAGAAGCCATTCAAGAACTTGAAAAGAATGCCATGATTAAGAATGGAACAAAGTTATATAAAAATGCAATAGATGCATCTGTATATAATTTTGATATAAGTTTTGATTGGGGGGTCGAGGTAATAGATGTCAAAATACCCAGTATAGAAATTGATGGAGTAATTACTAATAGTGCAACAACCAATTATGGTACGTTAACCTTAGGTAAGGATAAGAAACCCATATGTAATGTATGCGGAATTTCAGAAAACTTTTTGGGGAAAATAGAGATTTTAGAAGGAGAAAAAAATATTATTTCTATTAAAGAAAAATTAAAAAGTGGAGATTATATTTTAGTTGGTATTCGTGCAAATGATAATGGAAAGCCTAGTACAGATGGTATTGAAATATCACCTAAAGTCGGCGATGTTGTGACTATTTATAAAGATGGAAAACCATTAAAAGAGGTAGAAGTTCTTTCTCAAATTTTAGTAATAGACTCAGAACAAATATCAGGAGGAAGCTCTACAGGGGAGGAACAATCTTAGGTCCTTGGTTTTATTTGAGCGAAGGCTTATTTAAAGAACTGTATGGAGAAGGTAACTTAGTGAATTATTCTTTTGATGCAGATGAGAACGATGCTCCGGCTGTGAACAGAATGTTACAGGATATTTCAGAAAAATTTACCAATGTGGGATTTGAAACTACAGAACAAAGGCACTCTGAAATTGAGAACTATAAAATGCTGGTCAGAATTTTATGTGTGCTGATTGGAGGAATTTTAGGTGTAATTGGAATTGTAAATCTTGTGAATATTATTTTTACAAACCTAATTGTGCGAAACCGAGAATTTGCAACATTTAGAAGTATAGGTGCAACAAAAAAACAATTGCGTGAATTGATTATAAGAGAGAGTGTAGGATATGTTTTTTATGCTGCAATTGGTGGTTTTATACTTGCAACACTAATTAGTATGACAGCAGTCAGGGGTATTTGTTCTTCTATTTGGTTGTTTACTTTCCAGTTTACCTTATTTCCAGCAGCTACCATTATAGTACTGTATTTAATAATATCTATCATAGCTTCTGAGGTTGGAATTTATCTTTGGGAAAAGGGAAGTATTACAGAACACCTTAGAAATCTATAGGTAAGATGATTTACAGCATAAAAGTGCTGATAAACCAGAGTATAAATGAAGGGAGGTGTAGAATATGTTAGAGCTTGAAAAGAAAATGCAGGAAGAACCTTTTGATGTAGAGGTTCAGTATTGCGATCCAGATGACTGTGACTATGATTGTTTAACAGCACCGGATTGGTGTAACACACATGTAACTTCATTGTGGTAAAGGAGGATATTTTTTATGGAAAATTTAGAAATCAGAATTCAGAAAACTACATTTGATGTAGAAACACAGTACTGTGATCCAAGTGACTGTTATCATGATTGTGATCATGAAGGTCCAAATAACTGTGATGCTCATTTTACAGAAATTTGGTAAGACTGGAGGAACGCTATATGGAGAAAATGGAGAGAAAAATCCAGGAAGTTGCGTTTGATGTAGAAATTCAGTATTGTAATCCAGATGAATGTCTTCATGATTGTAAGCGTGAAGGGACGAATAACTGTGATATGGTGATAACATCACTCTGGTAGAAATACCAGGAAAATTTAATGTCTGTCCCTGTAGGTTTTCCTGCAGGGACACTTTTGCATTTGTACATATTTTTTCTAGTGTAATAATTTGGTAAGATTTTGTAAGTATACTAATCCCATAAGAAAGGGGGAAACCGTATGAATATTACATTCTGGGTAACCGAAAGATGCAATTTAGCTTGTAAATACTGCTATGTACATAAGCAGCCTAAAACAATGACATTGGAAACCGCAGAACAGACAATCAAATATTTTACTAATAAATTTGATGAAACTGTTGCAGCAGGAAAACGGATTAATGTAGCTTTACATGGTGGTGAGCCATTACTGAATTTTGATGTTATTCGGTATATTGTAGAAACCTTAAAAGAGCGATATGATGGTCATATCATTTTTACAATGACAACAAATGGAACAGTGTTTGAAAAGGATATTTACGATTTTATAAAGGGTAAGGTACAGATTTCTGTAAGCATTGATGGAAATAGGAAAACAAATGATACAAACCGTATTTATCCAAATGGTGAATCTTCCTTTGATAAAGTAGTGAAAACCTTAAAGTTTTTAAAAGAGCAAGGTGAATACATCCGGGTCAGAATGACTGTCAATAAGGAAACCCTTCCGGCTATGGCTGAAAATTATATTTATCTGGATCAGATGAATATGGGAGTAGTAACTTTTGCATTAGATGCCGGAGCTGCATGGAACCAACAAGATATGCAGATATATTATGAAAACTACGAAAAAATCATGGATTACATGATAGAAAAAGATAAAAAAGCAGCGCAGTATTTATTATTTAATATTAAAGAGGCAACCTTCAGAAGACGTACTGGCTGTGACGGTGGAACAAATACATTCCATATATCTGCGGATGGTGGAATTTACCCATGCGCATTAGCTGCTGATAAAGTGGATTATTGGCTAGGAGATGTTTGGAAAGGATTACAGCCGGAAAAATTAGAGGCTCTCCATAAGATTAACGAAATTCCAGTGACAGGGTGCGGAGATTGTACATTTAAGCAGAATTGTTCCAGCCAGGTATGTAAACTGATTAATAAAGCATATACCGGAGATTACTACACTGTTTCTGCTTTCCAGTGCAATGAAAGAGATATTGTTTATCGGATTTATAAAAAGTATAAATATATATTGGAGGGATTCCATGTATAGTCCCAAAGTGGCAGTTGTAGACTCCGGTGTAGATACACAAAATCAGGAAATCATGGAGCATGTAATTCAAGGATTTTCTTTTCAAAAGAGTGCAGAAGAAGATGGAGTTATTGAAGAGAAAAATTTTGATGATGTTTTTGGTCATGGAACCAACTGCATTGATTGTATCTTACAATTTGCAGAGCAGGCACAATTTTATCCTATAAAAATTGTAAATGAATTAGGAAAAACGACCAGTTCTTTACTGCTTGCTGCGCTGGAAAAGTGCAGGGAACTACCGGTAGATCTTATCTGTTTAAGCCTTTCCGTAACACAAATGCTTAATTCTGCTATGGAAAAGGAATTGAGGGATATTTGTAATGACCTGGAAAAACAGGGAAAGATTATCTGTGCTTCGGAATGTAATAATGCAAAGGATACCATACCGGCAATTTATAAAAGTGTGATTGGTGTTGGAGAATTATTACCAGATGCAAAGAAAAAAGTTCTTGTAGACAGGGCGGCAAGCGTTCAGGTTCTGGCGGATATTTCCCCGATATTTGTTGCAGGAAAATCCGGACGATATAATTTTTTTAAGGGAACTTCAAAGGGAAATGCTTATGTGGCAGGTATTCTGGCCAGAGCTATGCAAACAGCACCGAATATAAAAAGCATACAGGAGGCATTAAACATACTGGAAAAGACAGATGATCCTTTAGAAGAAATTGATTTAGAGTATGTAGGAAAGCTCCAGACTGATGAAGTGGGACAGATGATTTTGGAAAAAGTACATAGGAGATTGTTAGAGTTTGGCTGCACATCTTCCCTTGATGAAATCAGCAGGTATCCATTTCTTTCCCAAATTACAGGAGTGAATTTCTTTAATTTTTACGATTTTATCAGCGGGATATATAGGGAATTAAAAATCACGAAGTTGGAGTATCATACCATAAAAGTAGGTGATGTTTGTACCTTGTATAATCTGGTTGAACATTTAAGAAGGAATGTGTGTTATGAAGAAAAAGAATGTTGTTTTGGAGCAGATACGAAAGTATAAATGGGGTTATCTGTTTGGGATTATATTGGTAGCTATGGACGCTATAGTGACCTATATTTATCCTCAGTTAATTACCAATATTCTGGATAAGGCGGTTCCGGCAAAAAATCCAGGAGCTGTGATTTCCAATGTTGCATATATGGCTATATGCCAGCTTGTATCTATTACAGTAGCATTGGCATTGAGCTATCTGTTTTGCAAAATGTCAAATGGTTTTATTGTTAAAATCAAGTTATTGTTGATACAAGCAATGTTTCAGGTTGATGGGAAGGAAATAGAGAAGAAATCAAATCTATTTATGACCAGTATGAATGCAGATGTTAATAATATAGAAATGTTATCTTCCCGTATGCTTTCTGATTTGCTGATACAAATTGTGACTGTGATTATTACAGCGGTAATCTTAATACAGATTAATCCGGTTATCTTTTGGTTTATGCTTTTGATTTATCCGATTCTTATTGCTATCCAGATTTTCTTTAACAAAAAAATCATGGGGCAGTCCAGAAAAGTAATGGGAAAAATGGATATTGGGAATGGTTTGATTAAGGAATTTGTAAGTAATCTTTATGAGTATCTGGCTTTAAATGGAAGAAATTATTATATAGATAAGTTTTGCAGGAATGAAACTTCTTTGCGAAATGAAATCCTAAAGCAAAATATGTTAATGGCCTATAATCGTTCAGTACCGCAGCTCATTAGTACCGCTACTTTTTTGATTGTATTGGCGATCAGTGGTGTTATGGTGATTAACGGACAGGTACAGTTTGGAGAGCTGACAGTAATTATTATGTACACACAAAGAATGTTTAATCCGTTGTCCTCAATCATGCTTGTAATTGGACAGTTCCAGAAGGCAAAAGTATCAATGGATCGAATTAATGAGATTGTAGGGTGAAGCAAATGGATATATCAAAAATCGAAATAAAAGATGTAAATTTCAGTTATAAAGATGTAAAAGTATATAGAAAAAATTTGAATATGTGTCTTGAGAAGGGCTCTATTTATCTGATTAAAGGGAAAATGGTTCAGGAAAAAGTACACTGGCTGGTATCCTGTTAAAAATCTGGAATGACTTTTCAGGAACGATATTATTAGATGGGAAAAGCATTACTAATTTTTCCAGGGAAATACTTACAGAAACAATAGGAATTTGTTTTCAAAAGCCGCCGATTTTTCGTGACACCATAAGAAATAACATTGCTCTAAACGACCCTATTCCAGTAGAAAAGTATATTTCCTTATTATCATTTTATAAAGATTTGGAAGAAATGGGGCGTACATTAGAGTCGGAACTTATTGATACTGGAAGTGTTTCAGGTGGGCAGGCGCAGAAAATAGGTATTATCCGGACAGTGTGTAGGGAACGTTCTGTATATATTTTTGACGAACCTACATCAAACCTGGATAGTGTTTCTAAAAAAGAATTTTATGATATGATAGAACACTTGAAACAGAAGAGTATTATTATTTTATTTTCGCATGAAGCGGATGCAGAAAAAAAATGCAGACTTTATCATTGAATTGTAAAGGAGGGAACCGGATATGTATATGAGAAGTCCAAATGCAAAAGTTTTAGTACGTGAAGAAAGAGTTGTTTTATGTAACACCAGAAATGGAGGCTTTGTAAAAACCTCAGAGGCTTATTTTCAGTATCTTGAAAAATATCTGGAAGAGAACAATGGGGAGTTTACCATTGAGGAAGAAGATGCTGTGGTAAAGAAAAATGCCTATAAGTTATTTCAGGAACTGTGCCGGATTCATTTTTATATTTCGGAAGAACAGATGAAAAATGAGATAATCTATCCGTATCAGATCGTATATCTTTCTTTGACCAATAGGTGTAATTTAAGATGTAAACATTGTGTAGCATCTGCTTGTATAGAAGAAGTAGACCACATGAATACGGAAGACTGGAAAAAGGCAATCAACCAGGTATTAATTTTAAACCCAAAAGAAATCAACTTAACCGGAGGGGAACCGTTAATTCGTCCTGATTTTTGTGAGATATTGGAATATTTAAGGGGAAATTATAAAGGTGTAATTACCTTGTCTACAAATGCGTTACTGTTGAATGACCGGCTTATGGAAATCATTAAAAAGAATGTTGATGGTGTTTCCGTCAGTCTTGATGGTTTTGATTCCTATAGCTGTACAAAAGTGCGAGGAGAAGGGATTTATGACCGGGTGATTGCTGGGATCAAAAAATTAAAAGAAGCTGGAATGGAAAAAGTATCTGTTTCCATGTTGGAAACAAAATATACCTATGGACATAATCAGGACTTTTATAAATTATGTGAAGAGTTAGATGTAAAACCATTGATCCGAAGATTTGCTCCTTCAGGAAGAGGAGAAGAGAACCAAAGAGAATTGCTTCCATCAATGGAATATATAGAGAAATTGGAAAAGCAGCATTTAAGCTGTGCATTATGTCAGCCTGGTAAAAAGGAGTTAAATATCAGTGAAAACGGAGATGTATATCCTTGTGCTCCACTTAGCAATTTAGAAAATCTTTTTATGGGAAATCTGCTGGAAACACCGATTACAGAAATTATTGAGAACCCGGCATGGAAAGAGGAATTGGAAAAGTTAAGACCTTGGAGAATGGAAAAATGTAAGGACTGTGATGTGAACCTGTTTTGCCATTCTTGTATCAATTTTACTCTGGGAATGCAGAGTGATGAGGAAATCTTCCAGAAGTTTTGTGAAAAACAAAAAGGACATTTAGAAAAATTATTATGGGGGAATTAGTTATGAAGAATAGAAAAAGACTTTTAAAAACAGTAGGGTTATTAACAGCAGCTACAGTGATGACCGTATCTTTCAATGCAGAAAGTGTTCTTGCTTACTCAACAGGGGAAGAGGCTGCTATCGCAGTTTCAGAGGAAGATCCATACGAAAATGTTACGAAAATCAATTTGAAGGATATGTTTAACCAGAACCAGGAGGATTACTACGTTTATTTTTACATGGTTCAGTGTCCGTTTTGTAATCAGGTGAAAGATAAAATACTGAATTTTGCGGCAGAAAATGATAATGTATATTTTGTAGATTATGCTTTAAGAGAAAACCGTCCTTTACAGAAATATAATTGGGCGGCAACGCGATCCAAATATAACAAAAAGATAGGATATGTGGATAGTGATGGAAACAAGGTATTTTTACCAGGCGAATCGGAAGAAAAATATCAAAATATGAAGAATGATTATGGAAAACGTATGCGCTTCAATTTTGTAACCATTACTCCAGAGGATATTCTGGCATTCCCTGGTTCACAGGTAGGGGATATCTATACGGATATTCAGACACCAGAAATTGATTATGCTTCTATTACAAAATACGAAGATATGTTAATTGCAGGAGTTCCGGCTTTATATCGAATTACAAATGGAAAAATTACAGAATTTTATTTTGACTCTGTAGAAATAGAGGAGTTTTTCAATAGCATGGGAAGGTGAGATTATGGATATAAAGGAAATCTTAAACCCTATATGGTTATGGATTTATAAAAACTAAAAATTCTAGGATGGAGGAAGTAACAGCATGACTATACTTGAAACGAAGGAATTGAAAAAATATTATGATTCCGGTGAATATATTACAAAAGCTTTAGATGGGGTTTCTTTAGAGATAGAAGAAGGTGAATTTGTTGCTATTGTTGGTGCTTCGGGGAGTGGAAAATCCACATTATTAAATATGATTGGTGGATTAGACATACCAACTTCTGGGAGTGTTTTAGTAAAAGGCAAAAAAATAGGACAATTAAATGAAGAAGAGCTAACGGTTTTTCGCAGAAGGAACATTGGCTTTGTTTTTCAAAATTATAATTTAATTCCAACATTAAATGTTTATGAAAATATTGTCTTTCCAGTGGAATTAGACGGAAATGATATAGATAAAGATTTTTTGAACAAAATTGTAACAATTTTGGGCATTGATAAAAAATTGGAGAATCTTCCTGGAAATCTATCAGGTGGGCAACAACAGAGGGTTGCAATTGCCAGAGCTTTGATTACAAAACCGGCTATCATCTTGGCTGACGAACCGACAGGAAATCTTGACACACAATCAAGTCTTGAAGTAATGGGCTTATTGAAACAAACAAGTGAGCGATTTTGTCAGACTATTGTGATGATTACGCATAATATGAATTTGGCTCAAATGACGGATAGAATTATTAGAATTCAGGACGGGAAAATTATAGACGCATAATGGGAGGGCATGAGTTGTATTTGACTAGAAATAAAAAGTGTATCTTTAATCTTGCAAAAAAGATTTTGGAAAAAGTAAAACACGAAATATAATTACTATTTTGGCAATTATACTAACCACTATGCTATTTACTTCTATGTTAACAATTTGTACTGGAACATATCAATCAATACAGACTACTATGCAGATGCAAAAGGGAAGTAAAGCAGACGGAGATATAAGATATTTAACAAAAAATGAGTTTGAGCAGTTGCAGGAAAATAGCAACATAAAAGTTAGTGGTTGTCGAAGACCGATAGGATTTGCAAGTAATACAAAGAATCATAATGTTGAAATTGATTATATGGATCAAATAGAGCAAGAATTAACTTTTAATAGGCCAACGCATGGGAAAGCACCGCAAAAGGCTAATGAGATTGCTACTACAGATAAAGCATTAGAAAGTTTAGGAGTAACACCCAAAGTAGGAGAAAAGGTCAGGATAGAATTTGATTTAAGAGGAGAGCATTATGTTTATGAAATGACCGTTTCAGGATGGTGGGAAGCTAGAAATTCACAAGTTAGTGTATTGATAGTGTCAGAGGAGTTTATGAATAAAAATGAATCTTTGTTTCCCTATACATACGACGAGGACATGGAATATGCTGGAACGTATTTCTCAGAGGTGATTTTTGAATCTAAAAAGAATGTGGAGCAACAAATAAATGAGATCATTGAAGGTTTTAACGAGCAAAAAGGAAAAGATGTTGTATCTGGTGCAGTGAATTCAATTACAAATCCACAATTGGATTTTTCTGTGATTGGCGCAGTGATTATCTTTATAGTTTTATTTATTTTGGCAGGTTACTTGCTTATTAATAACATTTATTCTATTTCGGCTATGCAGGATATAAAAAATTATGGATTACTTAAAACTATTGGTACGACGCAATCTCAGATTGCATTGCTTGTTAAAATCCAGACATTGTGGTTACTTGTGCTGGGAATACCAATTGGTTTAGTTACAGGGTATTTTATTGGTAAATCTATTTTACCGTTTGCAGTGAATACTATTGCAAGTGAATATTTAAGAACAGAAATAGTGATAGCACCAAATCCGCTGATTTTTGTTGTGGCAACGATATTTACGATTGTAACGGTTAAAATAAGTATTGGTAAACCATTACGTACTATATCTAAAATTTCCCCATTGGTAGCTATAAGGGAAACGGGAATAAGAAAAAATAAGAAAAAGAAAAAACGACATAAATTTAGCATAATTAAAATGGCAAATGATAATTTTAGAAGAAACAAAAAAAGAAGTATTTTTATTGTTATATCTATTGCATTATGTTGTGTGTTTTTTAATTCAGTTTTTATTCTGGCAAATAGTATTAGTATAGAAAAAGGGGTTGGCTTACAAAGCGCTGCGGATATTGAAATTGGAAGTGGTAATCTATTTAATAATTTAAAAGGTTATACACGACATAGTGATGGTTTAGAACCCCAAGTAATAGATAGCATTAAGGCAAACTTTAAAATTAATGAGGAAGGAATTATATATAAAAATACATTAGATGATTTAAACGTTACATTTGATTATAATGCACCAATACAAGATGAAATTGTATCTGAAAATGGAGTGAAGATGGTAGCTACAGAAAGTGGACGTATAATACTGGGAAATAATAATTTTCCAATTTGTAATGTCTATGGAATAGATGAAAATGTCTACCAGAGAATGAATTTGGTAGATTCTATTGCAGGTATAGAGCAGAATAGTATTTTTCAAAAAATGGAACAAGAGAATTTCTTGATAGAAGCATTGCCAGTTTCACGTACTTCAAAGGATACGAGAAAATTTCAATGTAATTTAGGTGATAAAATAAAGGTTTTTGTCGATGGTGAAGAAAAACTTTATACAGTTATTGCATATGCGTATGTTAGTCCGACAGAATATGAGGCTCCTAATATGACGACAGGTATAAATATTGTTGGAGGAGATGCACCGATGTTCTACCTTTCCCAACAATCATTTGTAGATTTATATCAAAACCCAACAATCATGAATTATACATTCAATGTCGATAAAGAAAATATGAAACAAATTTCGTTGGAGATTGAAGCATTCGTTGAAGAGTTTGAAGGAAAAGTTGGATTTAATTCTGCCGAGTTGATAAAACAGGATATGGAAAGTATGAAAAATACAATTTATGCAGTGGGAATTGTTGTTAGCTGTATTATTGGAATTTCAGGTCTTATTAATTTTTTGAATTTAACAATTGCAAATATTTTGAGTCGGAGAAGAGAATTTGCCATAATGGAAAGTGTGGGAATGAGCAAAAAACAGATTAAAGTTTTGATAACGGGAGAAAGCCTGCTATATTCTGTTTATGCAGCTCTTTTAGGCTTAGCATGTTCGTTAGTATCGGGATTTTTATTGATTGGTTCGATTTGTGAAGATACATGGTTTATGCACTTTGATATGGTAATTTGGCCTGCGATTCTCATAGGTGGAGTTATTGTTATACTAACAATATTTTTACCTAAATTATTATATAAGGTATTTAGCAAAGGAAGTATTGTAGAAAAACTTAGAATTGAGGGATAGGATATTTAAGTTTATTAAATATAAAATCACTTGGAAAGGAGGCGAAAGAGTATGAGGATTTTAGAGCAAGTAATACAGGAAGAGACATTCGACATTGAAGTGCAGTATTGCGATCCAGATGAGTGTCTGCACGATTGTATGCACTCAGGAACAAATCACTGTGATGCGGTTGTTACCGGTTGGTGGTAGAAGGAGGCTATTATGAAGGAATTAGAAAAAGTAGTACAGGAAGAAGCTTTTGAAATTGAAGTGCAGTATTGTGATCCAGATGAGTGTCTGCATGATTGTATACACTCAGGAACAAATAATTGTGATGCAATCATCACTGGTTGGAGATAGGAGTTATTATGGAGGAATTAAAAAGAACAGTACAGGAAGAAATGTTTGAAATCGAAGTACAGTACTGTGATCCTGATGATTGTTTACAAGATTGTATGGAGAGTGGATACAATAACTGTACAGCAGTAGTAACTGGTTGGTGGTAAAACTTGCAAATGCAGGCAAAGGCAGTTTAGAAAAAGGCACTAGGTAAGAATAAAATTTTCTGTTATCTAGTGCCTTTTAATGTGAGGGAGAGAAACTATGTATCCACTTCTAGTTGAAAATATGACAGATGAGGAAGGCTATATACAAAATTTAAACATTGAGGTAAATTCCAAAGAAGTTTGCTATTTTATGTGTGGGGAAAAGTTTGGACGGATACTTTTTGAAATCTTTTGCGGATATAAAAAACCGAAAACAGGAGAGATATTTGTATGTAATAAAGACTGGCTTGATTTGGACGAAAATAGTCGTTCTCTTTTAAACAGGCGCTTGTTTGGAATAGCGGCAGAAGAGTTTCCGCTGATTGAATTTATGACGATTGAAGAAAACATTTCTATGCCAAGTCTGTTAGATGGAGATAAATCCAATATAGAGGAATTGGTTAAGGCTTTTGACATAGGGCACTTATTACAAAAATATCCTTCGGATCTTAATCATAGAGAAAAAATGAGATGTATCTGTGCGCGTGCCTTTTCCGGAGGCAGGAAGGTTGTTGTGATATTCGATTTATTCAAAAGAATGCAAGAGCAGAGCAAGGCAGAACTTGCAATACTTACTTATCATGCAGCAAAAAGTTTGGAAATATCTGCTCTTTACATAAGTGAAGATTTAGACGAAAATTATGGCGCTTATGATCTTATATACAAATACCGACCGGAGAAAAAGGAATTTTCTATTATTGATTATCGTGCATGAATGGAGCTGTAGAAATGGAACGTGATAGAGAATGTAGACTGCTGTTAAATGATTTGAACGATATTCTTTCTGAACAATGTTTGGAACAAAGAGTTAGGTGCAGGTATTTGAATGATCCGGTGCAAGAGTTGGCAGAGTGTATCAATCAACTGCTGGATATTTGTGAGAGGGCAGTAACAATGACACTGGATATAGAAAATGATTATCGTACTATGCGGGCGGAACTGCAGAGCAATATCCGAAATCCGCTAAGCTGCATAAAAACAAGTTGTTTTCTAATCAATTCACTTGCAGAAAAGGAAAATATCCAATCTGAAAAGCTCCAGGAGTATCTTCAAATTATAGAAACGGCAGCGGAGGATATAGAGAGTACATTAAAATAACTGATAATTGAAGAAGTGCTGGGTGGGAAGTTTTCGTCCAGTATTTCTTTCTGGAATGAGAAAAGTTGAATTTACAAATCAAGAGGAGGCATACACATGAAGTATGTTTTTCCAGAATATAAAGAGAATGTAGTGTTGGGCAATGGGAAATTACAGTTAAATCCAATGTCCTATCAGGTTATCTACGAAGGAAAGGAGATAGACCTGACACCCAGGGAATTTGAAGTTTTATACCTACTGGCTTTAAAGCCAAACTGGGTAATGCCAAAGACAAATATTTATCATTCTGTATGGGGGATTCATTATCATGATGATCAGATACCATACAGAACAGTAGAATATGTGATATGGAAGATAAGAAAAAAAAGATGGGATATGATATTATCGAAACGTTGGTCAATGTGGGGTATAGACTGAAGAAGTTATAAGTATATATATATCATGCATACAATTTTGACTTTCCTATAAATGTAATAAAGTAGATGATAATTATAGAATTATAAAAAAGTTTAGGAGCTTTAAATCTGTAGTTCAGATTTAAGCTCCTATTTCCGTTTTGAAATTTTTATACAAGTAGGATATAGATAAAAGAATTTCAAAATTAAATATTAAAGTTAAAGGGTAAGCGTCAAATAAAACAGTGTATAGAAAAATAACCGTCAGCCTTTTATACTAAAAGGTCAACGGTTATCGACAGAATTCTTTTACAAGAGGATTCCAAGGCAGATAATCATCCAGATATTCAGGATGTTCAAGAAAAGCACTCCCCGGCATGTCGGACAGGATATATTTTATATATTTCATCGGGGCAAGCCCATTCGCTTTCGCTGTCTCTACCAATGTATAGATTCCTGCACTGGCTTCCGCCCCTTTCGGACTGCCGGAGAATAGCCAGTTCTTTCTGCCGATCACAAAGGGACGGATACAGTTTTCCGCAAGCGAATTACTGATGGAACAATTCCCGTCTTCCAGATAATTCCAAAAACCTTCACGGTTATTTAAGGCGTAATGAAAAGCTTTTGAAAGTTTGGATTTCGGCAGCTCTCCGATGGCACTTTTTTCTGCCCATGACCAAAAAGCCTCGAGAAGAGGTTTCTCGCGGATAAGACGTTCTTTTTTCTTCTGATCAGGAGGGAACGCCTCCAACTCTGACTCTATGTTAAAGAGTTGATTCAGACGGAGGATTGCTTCCGCAGGTTTTGATGCTTCCGAATTATGGATGTCTTTTGGGAGAGCATCCACGAAAGCCCGGCGCAGATGCGTGTAGCAAAGACATCTTTTTACTCCTGAAACTGCATTGTATCCGGAGTAAGCGTCTGTATGGATATAACCTTCATATTCCCTCAGAAACGCTTCCGGATATTTCCCGCTTCGTCCCGGCTGGTACTCGAAGTAGCGGATGGGATTTACAGCATCTCTGATGCTGCAGTAAACCCACATATAGGAATCGGACGTATTTTTCCGTCCCGGTTCTTTCAGCACCTGTACATGTGTTTCATCGATATGAAGGTATCTCTGTTTCAGAAGTTCCAGCTTCAGACGGTGGACGATGTGTACAAGCCAGTCCCGATAGACAACCAGAAGCCAGTTTGACATAGTCGCTCTGCTTAAACGTAATCCCAAAGCCTCCCATTCTTTTTCCTGTCTGTACAGCGGGATGCTTAATTCAAACTTCTGGTGGATGAGCCAGGTGATGGTAGATGCAGATGCCAGAGAATGCAGGACGGGAGGATATGGCACCGGAGCCTTCTCCATATAAGGAGTTCCGTTTTTCCGGCACGACCTGCATTCATACGTTTCCCGGTAATGGTCAATCACCTTGAGTTTTGCAGGGATAAACTGTACTTCCGTGCGGACGAATTCTTCCCCTACTTTCACCATCGTACTCCCGCAGTTATCGCATATCTGTTCCCTTTCATCTATGGTATGGAGTACTTTGCTGTGAGGGAGATTTTTTACCAGTTCTTCCCGCTGACCGGTGTACTTCCTTTTACGTAGGTGCTTCTCTATCTCAACAAGCTCCGGTTCGTGTGCATCAGGATCCGCACAGGTTTCGATTTCATTAAAAAGAGACATCTGCCCCTCGATTTCGAGAGTAGATGTCTTCTCGGATTTTGTTCCATAAAGTTTACGGGTCAGGAAATCAACCTGCTCTTTCAGGAGCCGGACCTGCTGTTCCAGTTCTTTGATATGATTTTTATACTCCTGTTCCGTAGCTGACATAACCTGAAAACCCTTTCGCTTCGATAGGATTATTATACCATAGAATCGTCAGATTTCCCAGCATTTCTAAGGATTTTCAGTATTTTCAGACTTATGCGGGAGCCATTTCTGAACCGCCTTTGGCTGCTCCGGGTTCAAACCTTCCAGAAGCCAGCGCAGCTGCTGATCAGAAATCTGTTTTGCTTCTTCGCCGGTCCGCGGCCATTGGAGACGTCCGTTTTCGTACCGTTTGTATAAAAGGCAGAAACCGTCTCCCTCGTAATGGACTGCTTTGATCCGGTCAGCCCTCTTTCCACAGAACAGGAATAAGGAATTGCTGTAAGGATCCAGTTTGAAGTTGTACTGGATGATATCCAGCAAGCCATTGAGCTGCTTCCTCATATCGGTGTAGCCGCATCGGATATAGATTTTCTCCACATGGGAAAGATCTCCTAACATGACTGCACGGCTTTCAGAATGTTTTCCAGCATCTGGGCAGATGTGCCTTCATAAAGTTCCACTGTTATGGATCCGATATGAAGTATGGCTGCAGGAGTGGAACGGGAAATGTTTCTGTCCGGAAGTGAAAGCTCCGCAAACTCAGCCGGGGATTCCGTTAAAGCAGTTGACTGTTGGTCTGTACACATGTGGATGCCGTTTTTCTTGCGGGGCAGTTCTTCCAGGGCAAGCTTTCGAATTTTGGAAAGCCAGTAATAATAACTTTTCAAAGAGATATCGTGTTGTTCACACCAGATCTGATTTGTCAGTCCGGAGGCCCTGCATTGCCGTATTACATCCAGCCAGTATTGAAGTTTCACCTGTTTGTCTGGAGTCAAAGAAGAAAGATCCATAAGCCTGCTCCTTAGATTAGATTTAGAGTTTTTAGAGTCAACTCCCAAAACTCTAATCAATAGTTTACATGCAACAGCCAGAAATTTCGATACACCCTCTTATTGGACGCTTACGTTAAAGGGACTTTTTGAAACCAAATTCCATTTTTATACGTATTGATAAAAACAGGCAGATGGGATTTGGACAATGGATGAAATTATTTTAATGAGAAAACTAAAGAAGAAAGATGAGAGGGCATTAGGGAAAATCATTGATTTATATAGTGCTTATATTACATGTATTGTCTGGGAATTGCTGCACAAAAAGGGAACTAAGGAAGATATAGAGGAGGTGGTTGCTGATACCTTTATTTCCCTATGGCTAACAGCAGAGCGCATTAATTATAAACAGTATAGCAGTATTAAATCTTATTTGGCTATGATTGCAAGAAACAAGGCAAAAGATTGGTTACGTTCATATCGTGGGGGAATTTTGGAGCTTAATGATGATATTCTTTTGATCGATGGTGATGTAGAAAGATTGATTTTACAAAAGGAGCAGCAGTTGATTATTGGAAGAACATTGGAAAAGCTGAAAGAGAAAGATAAAGCAATTTTTATTATGTACTATTATCGGTATAAAAAAATAGAAGAGATTGCAGAAATATTAAAAATGAATCCTCAAACAGTAAAGACCCGTCTGCGGAGAGGAAGAGAAATTCTGAAAAGGATTCTTCTGGAGGAGGGATATGATGCCAGTGAAATTTAAAATAAGTGAAATGTTTGATAATTCCTGTGAACTATTTGAAAATGAAATGCAACATAAAAATATTGAAAGTGAGAAGCGAATAAAAGAAATTGTTTTTCTTGAGATAGGTCACACCAAAGCCAAAAGAAATCGCAGGAGATATATAGCTGTTTTGGTAGCGGCAATGGGAATTGGAGGAATCACTGTTGGGGCACATGAAGTTTTAAAATCTGCAGGTGAAATCAAAAATAATGAGGAAGTGGTTTTAGAAAATCAGAATGGACTTGCTTTATATGAAAAGGAAAACAGCGGAGCTATACAAATGGAAGTGGAAACGGACATGATTTTACCAGAAAATTTATATAAAGATGGAATTCCTATTGCAAAATATATTATGGAATTCAAAACAGAGCGTAATGGATCAGTGCCAGAGTGTTATTTGGATAACGGAACCATGATTGTTCTTACAGATTTTGATGGAGATACTTGGAATATGAAAACAGGGGATACTTTTATATTAGATTTCATACAGTCTGATAGTGATGAGAGAGGTAAAGCAAGAACATTGGAGATTGGATATATTTTTAATGGAGCGGTGATAGATGAGAAGGTTATATCAGAAACAGAAAATAAGATAATCCTGGATATTCCTAAATCAGGACAATATGGTGTATATTTAAAAAATGTATCTAGTGACAGAGTAACGATTTCGCAAGGAATATTGACTGTAGAAAGGGGAAAGTGAAAGATGAAAAAAACAAGAATATTTTTGGGAATATTAGGGCTTATTTGCCTGGTTGCTATGCCAGTTTCAGCAGCCGATAATGTAAGAAATATAACAACTTATAGTATTTGTAGAGAAGATTTATATAAAGATCAGATAGAGGATAGAATGGGACTACAGCAAATTAGTATTGAAAGTGGGAAAACGGTATCCTTTTATGACTCCAATGGCTCTATGTTTTATGTGAGTGGAGGTACTACTGTTACTTTTCGGGTAAACTTGAATGTATCTTCCTCTGTAAAGATGGGGTATATCAATCAGAATGGAAGTAGAACCCAAAAGTATAGCGGTTCAGGAACTTCCCATAAAACATCATTTACAATACCGTCTAGTGGATATTATAGATTCTATGTAACCAATAGTGGATCTAAAACAGTGAAAGTAACGGGAGGTGAAATTAGTTTCTAAAATTATGAGAAGGAAAATATTTAAAATAATAAAGTGGTTGGTTATTGTAATTCTGATTCTATGCTGCATGGGGATCACATGGAACTATTTTTGTAAAAGGAGAGAAATACCAAAGATACAAGCTGCTTATGGCAAGGCAGTTAAAGTCAATGGGAAAAAGATGACTGTGGAAATTGCTGGTTTGCAAGCAGAAGAAACTCCAGTTATTGTATTACTCCCAGGACTGGGATCTCCTTCTCCGGTATTAGAGTTTAGACCTTTAGCTGAGGAATTAGGAAAGACATGTAAAGTGATTACAATGGAGCCTTTTGGTTATGGACTGTCTGATCCCGCAGATACAGAAAGAAGCATAGAGAATATCGTAGAGGAATTACATGCCTGTTTAGAGAAGATTGGAGTTCGCCGATATTATCTGATGGCTCATTCTATTAGCGGATTGTATTCCCTGTATTATGCTAATACTTATCCAGAGGAAGTTCGTGGTTTTATAGGGATAGATTCTTCTGTACCAAAGCAAAATGAGAATGAACCCTTTGATACAACAAAATTAAATCTTCTGATGGCCTATTTAAGTAAAACAAAAAATGTGTTGGGAATTAGCCGGATATTTTCAATTGGAAATCCGGAAAAGGCTATCTATGCAGACCAGAATTATTCTTATTCACAGGAAGACTTAGAAGTTTTTCGGATACTTTCCCTTGATACTTCTTATAACAAGACTGTAATGAATGAATTAAAACAGGTAGAAAATAATCTGAAGATAGTGCGGAACATGAAATTTCCGAAAGAAGTGCCAGTGCTAAACTTTGTTTCAAAAGACAATTGTGAAATTTTTCCAGAATGGGAAAAGCTACATAAAAGTGTGATGGGCGATAATCAAGAGAGTGAATTAATAACGTTAACAGGGGGACATTATCTGCATTTTGAGCAGAAAGAGATGATAGTAGACCTTACATGTAAATTTGCAAGGTAGTATAAAAAAATTCTATCAATCCGGGAATGGAGGTAGATATATTTTATATTAAAAATGTATTGACAATTATAAAATAGGTGCATATAATGAAGAAAAAGACATTTAGAAAAAAATCGAAATGTAAATGTGGTGATAAAGATGGGCTTACCCAATGTATTTAAAGCATTAAGTGATCCAATACGTCGAGACATATTGATAATGTTAAAAAAAGAGGAGAACTGTCTGCAGGAGAAATTGCAGCAGAATTTGATATTTCCAATGCGACAATTTCATATCATCTGTCTTTGTTAAAAAAGGCTGATTTGATATTACGAAAATAGACAACAAAAGTATATATATTACAAGCTGAATGTGTCTGTATTCGAAGATATTGTGCTCTGGTGTATGCAATTTAATGAAGGGGATGTTGATAATGAGAAAAAAAGAATAAAAATACACTATTAATAACTACTTTAATATGTGCCTGTACGGTAATTATTTATGGGATATTTTGTCATTTTTATTTAGCAGAGAGAATATTAACTCAGGATTTTTATGTTGGATTATTTTTATTAGCTATAATTATTTTTAATATTATTTTGAATATAGGATTAAATTTTACAGTTTGTAAAAAAAGGGGAGCAAAATTTTTAGTTAGATTAGGAAAATGGATTATGCCGTTTACATCACTTTTTTTTGTGATAATATCCATTCATTCTAGAATTTTTCCTGATTCTTTATTTACAGACAGTGCTGTTTATGTTTTTGTAGGCTTGGTTTTTATAGTAAGTGGAAACTATTTTCCTAAAAATCAAATGAATCCGTATATAGGTTTAAAGTTCCCCTGGTTATTGCATGATGAGAAAAGTTGGGATAAAACACATCGGTTAGCAGGTTATACATGGATATTAGCAGGTTTTTTATGTATTTTTCAACTTTTTATTAGTCCGTTAAAAATAGTGATCATTCCATTAGTTATTATACTGGTTGGGATTCTGCCATTAGTGTATTCTCTAATGTTAGTATATATGAAAGGAGGTAAATGAAATGAAAAAACATGTGATTATTGGAAGTGCAATTTGTCTTGCAACAGTGTTGATTTTAGGCCTTTTTTGGGGGAAACTCCCTATGGATGTACCAATTCATTTTGATTCCGCTGGTAATGTGGATTCTACATTGCCAAAACCTATTGTTGTGTTTGGAATTCCCGTTATTTGTGCATTGATTAATGGAGTAGCTAGTTTTTCTTTGCTTCATAAGCAGGAAAAACGCAAATTTATGTTTTATTTAATACCTGTAATTGCAGTTGTTTTGGCAGTTGCAGTAATCGTACTGGCAATTTAGAAAAGTACCAAAAAGCAATGTTAATGGTAGAAAATGGAATGATAATTTTTTTGCCCATCATTTTGAAAATTTTCAAAATGATGGGCGAGTTTAAAGGAGAGTTTTTATGCTTGAAATTAGAAATTTAACAAAAACATATCCAAATGGAAAACAAGCAGTGAAAAATTTAAGTATAACTATAGAAGATGGAGATTTGTATGGATTTATAGGGAAAAATGGTGCAGGAAAAACAACTACATTAAAGGCTTGTCTTACTATTCACGACTTTGATTCCGGAGATATTCTTCTAAATGGAATATCAATTAAATCAAATCCGATAGAATGTAAAAAAAGAATGGCCTATGTTCCTGACTCGCCTGTGTTGGAAACATACTTAACAGGTCTGCAATATTTAAATTTTGTATGTGATATTTATGATGTATCAACACATACTAGGAAGAATAAAATTATTGAATTATCGGAGCGATTAGGTATGAAAGATAAGTTAAATGACTTAATAGGCTCTTATTCACATGGTATGAAACAGAAAATTAGTTTAATAGGCGCTTTGGCTCATGAACCGCTTTTATTAATTTTAGATGAACCATTTGTAGGTCTAGATCCTGAAGCATTTGTTGAATTAAAGCTGCTTATGAAAGAACTCTGCAATTCTGGTGGCTCTGTTTTATTTTCAAGTCATATTCTTGATGTTGTAGAGAAGACGTGCAATAAAATTGCTATTATTCAAAATGGACAACTGCTTAGATGTGGCGAAATAAGAGAGATTTTAGGAACAAGTGATTTGGAAGATATATTTATGGAGTTGAATAGGATATGAAAATATTTAAAATTCTTATTTTTCCAGTCCTAATTTGTATAGATCGATGAGTATTCTTCTGTTTCTTTTGATTTTTTAGACAGAAAATCTGTATTCTTGTGTTAAGTCACATAACATCTTAATATTAACGCAGTACTTTTTCGCCTGTTTTCATTTTTAACGAAAAAGCAGCGGAAAGTCTGACTTTTTCGTCTAATTGTCATACTCCCCGCTGTCTTTTTTTCATCTTCTGCTGTTTTTCATACTACCGCCAGACAGCCATGGCCTCATTGCCTGACACCGCCGTAAAACCGCGGAACAATGATTACCCGCAAATAAAGGTAACCACACCCTTGTCATTATCTGACAGGCTTTCCATATCTTTCTCTGCGGTTCCCTGCTCCACAATCTCAACTCCATAGCGGAATTCACTGAATCCGGACAGGTCCATCTTGAAGTTTGTTTCCCATGTGTTATTCATAATCCAGCTGTAAACCGGCCGTTTATTATTCTCCTCTTTGTTATCGCACAGAAGGATTGGGTGGGATTCCATCTCCCCCATGTAAAGTAACGGTGTGTCAAAAGTATTAACCAGAATCGTCTGATCTTTTGTCCGGTAAACGAGCCCTTCATCCGCAATATAGTATTCCATATTGGTGCCAGGAAGCTGATCAATACCAGGGCGCATGGTAACACCTCCGTTCTGGATCATCACTTCCGCATCCGGAAGATTTAACGATAACGGAAGGTACAGGCTTTCGATATCCTCGCTTAATGTTTTGGCTACCCGGTAAGAAAACTC